>Ga0247782_1000244_pt1 | contig 57402 bp, 36 predicted proteins | sample UWRJL019104C5_FD_179928 | JGI IMG/M metagenome (GOLD analysis project Ga0247782, IMG submission 179928) | Plant litter microbial communities from Arlington Agricultural Research Station in Wisconsin, United States - UWRJ-L019-104C-5 | ecosystem: Environmental > Terrestrial > Plant litter >...
AGGTGATAGGCACACAGCAAGGCGCGTCCGCCGTACCTCCCGTGCACAGGTATCCCGAAGGGCAGCACATGTTTCCACAGCATGAGGAGTCGTAGGAACAGCACCCACCGCTCGGACAAAGCAGGGTCAGGTTCGGGCAACCCTGCCGCCTGGCGAGAGTGTTGTTCCCATTTACTTCAGCCGGCGCGATGGGAAGAAAAGCGCTGGCGTAAGGTGAGCTAAAACTGTTTGCGTTTCGTGCGTCATCGTTAAGACTCTGCGCTGGGAAGGCGGTGGTAGGGCATGGGCAGGTCAAGACAGTTAAAAGAAGCAAGAGTGTAGGAGTTCGCCCTATCTTAATAACAAGACGTCTGCTGAACATGATTGAAGTAAGGAATCTATGAGCGACGGTTCTGTAGAAACATAATGGTATGATGCCACGAAGATTCTTTGTCGGCTTCCCTGGGTACGAGCGCGTGCTCAACGTGGTGCATCCCCCGACCTTGATATAACCACCAGACCCCCATCCCCAATACACAAGTGCGCGATGATAATATTGAAAAGCATCAACTCACTTTGATATGTTCTGCTGAGTGGCGAGGGTCAACGCTCGATTATTATAGGTGTTTACAGCCCAAATGCTTGGCGCTGGCGATTATGGCTTAGCTAAACTGGGCTTGAGGGGTGTGAAGGAGTTCAGCCCTAAGCCACCGAACGCTTGGGCTAACGTGACTAGATTTCAGCTAGCAAATGGCATTTCTCCAAAAGTACATTTCTGGCTACCTAGTAGCAAGATGGTATCCGTCGGGCGATAGTGGGCGCGTCTATTTACCTGGTTTCTTGGGAAGAAAAGCAAAGTCGTCCAGGAAGAACCGATGCGAATGCGGATGTACTCAGTGGCCCTCCACACAACCTGTAGCACGGGCACGGATTCACCGCCCTGTGAGGGAACAATGTTCTGTCATGCTATCAAAAATTCAATATCATACGAGGCAAATTAATGCGGTCCGAGTGCTTCGGTTGAGCCCGAAAATGAATTTGGCAATACGTACAGCGGTATGCGTTCAATTCCCAGCATATTTATTTCTCGTAGCTCGCTACACGGGTAGAACCAGAGCTGGCAAAAGTACTACAACTGCATGAGAAGGTTTCCAATATTAGATGTGGCGACGCTGTAGAAGTTTTTTTTTTCTTTTTTTTCTTATGACTGCTAAGGCTGTCATGGAGCGGAATTACAACACTGAAAGCACAGCATTATCAGTAGGAGTAGAAGGCAATTGAGCCAACAGCCTTAATATTGTACACCGTTCATATGTCTGGGCTCGTAACTGTAAATATAGAACTAGCCATACAATATACAACCAACATGTTCAAGCGGGTCAATTTGTGAATACGTATGATTCGCCTTGTCGAGTAATCTATATTAGACCGTAGTAGGAGAGTCATCTGACCATGCTGATAGGAAGCAGATGAAGTCGCTGAGCTGACACTCTATCAGCGAGAGATGTTAGATTTATGAATCTAAAACTAGTGAGGGGACGGCAGCAATGTAACTTGTGTCATGTAGTCGTGGCTCTTCATGCCTCATGCCGGAGCTAGTTCAGAACAGAACCGAGATAGTGGGGGACCTTACTGGCCACCGACAACAAGATAGCTGATATGCCTATTCTTTGAGCACAGCACAAAAGGGATGCTATCGAACTCTTATACTCTATATCATATCTGCTCTATAGATGCATATGTTCAATGCTTGTAAATACTTTGGCTTAACTCTAGGTAGTGAAAGGTAGAAGAAACCCACCCCATTTAAACACTGAGATACTGTTACATTGTGGCTGGGCAGGTGATCGGGGGTTATGTTGTTGCATCTTTGTGGTTAACCGGGACACAAGGGTAAGAGCTGTCGAGCAGGGGTTACATGACTTGTGCTTCAAACAAATGACTTTCTAAGTGCCTACGGATGTCACCATTACCATTTTTCTTTTATTTTTCTTTTATATAGGATGTATATACATGATATGACTACAACACTGACAGTAGATATCTATTTACGATGCTTTACTTGCAACTTATCTTTTGAGTGGCCTAAATAAATAGCTCTACCGGGAAGAGATGCGGCTTGACGGGAGCTGTGTAAATACTTATGGTAGAACTCCAGTCAAGTCTACATGCTGCCTTGTAGGTCACTTACCATTTCAAGAAGGAATAATTAATAAGCAAACAAGAACACTCCAGTTCCAAATACGTGGGTCAGTTACACGCTAGTTCACCATTGCAATGGATATGTAGAAGCTGGTAATTACCTAATAATCGACCTTCGGGGCAACGGTATCAAAAAGCCATGTGAACTGAAGCAAGTGATGACCTACCTAGTCCAAGGCTCAATTAAAGCGACAAAATCCGTCACCTGATACCGTTTACAGTAGAACCGCCGCCTTCCGGAGTTAAAACAAAGTCACGGACACCGCCTTTCCAGTCGCTTGTCCGTATATCTCGAATATGGACGAGGATGACCCGCACTTCCTCGCCGGCAACAAAGCATTCTCGGCCGCCATCCTCCACGCCGTTTTGTGGTTGCCTGTTAAAGGACACAGGGCCTTCGGAATCGAACGTATTGTTCTCTAAGTGTTGATCTCGATAGTACTTTTCCTCCTCCGATCCCTGAGGTACCAGTTCAGCAGTTCCGTTTATAGTTGCGCTGATACTCGACACAGCGCTTGTGTTAAGGTTTATTAGGAGGGAGGCGAGACTGGATCGGTGTTCGGGGCCGGGTGATCCGCCTGAGGGCCGGCGGCTATGAGTCGGCGGACGATGGGATACCCCTAACAGTTCCAATTAATAAGGATTTCTCTGGCAAAATTCCGGAATAGAGTTCCTTACAGTCGTGCACCAGTAGTGATACATTCGGGTTGACAACCAGGTTGTTGGTCTTTTTAGAGGATGGGTTCGTGGTCATAATAATGATCGGTCTTGATGAATACGGAGATGACGGAAGGTAGGTGTAATTCATCAATGACACATGGGGCTGGTTATCGACGCACGTCGCAAGATGCAGCTATATCGGGGTCATGTCAGCCAAAGTAAATCACAACACAGCTGTCGGAACAGATAAGCAGGCGAGGGGTGCGGACTTACAAATCGAGCGTTTTCCAGACATTGTACAACCTCGGGTGGAAGTTCGCTGACGCTTTGTTTGTGTGTGTCGCCTGCAGAGGCCTCGTAATTGAGCGATACCTGATCCATATTGTGTGTGTTGCTAGACCTTCGACCGAGTTATATATAAAGCTATTGTGGTTGAATTGATGGAGCTTCTGCTGTCTGGATTGGCACCCAAGATCTGAAGTGGATTGAAAGTGACATTATGACGAAGGGGCTTGGCATTGCTTTGCGGGGATATTTCTTGGGGAAAATGCCGCTAACTGGAACAGGACAATCGATTGTCCCCAGCCCCTGACATAAGTGAGTGCGGCTTCAGCCGGCACCTCCTATCGCTTATACTCGGCATCGTCACTGGTTAGTCTGGTTACCGAGAGGAATGTACCAGCTGACCTCATGAAGACCTCCTTCCCCTTCACTGCTACTCTTGCACTTACTTATAACCACAGCGGAACTTGCCATTGATTCTTTTACGTGCCATCGTATTGTTCTGTAACAATTATATCATCTTTCATAATGCGAGCAATTAAACCTAGACATATTGGCCGGCGGGCATTTCCCCGCTATATATCAACTAGCGTAGCCGCTCAACCCCAGATTACACCCATCACTTCACTCCTAATAGCAAATCGTGGAGAGATTGCGTTACGGATCAACAGGACGGCAAAGCGTCTCGGGATCCAGACCACCACACTGTATACAGAACCCGACGCTACGTCACAGCATGCTGCGTGCTCGCCACATTCCATTGGCCTGGGGGCGGCCAATGGCTATTTGGACGGTGAGCGCATTGTCAGGCTGGCGAAGCAGCATGGCATCCAAGCATTACATCCTGGTTATGGCTTCTTGTCCGAAAACTCCGTATTTGCCAAGAGGTGCGAGGAGGAGGGAATTGTCTTCGTCGGTCCGCCGGCGCAGGCTATGGCCGACATGGGCGACAAGGCACGGAGCAAGGAAATCATGACCAAGGCGGGTGTACCATGTGTACCTGGCTATCATGGCTCCGAACAAGGCGAGATGGAATTACTTAACCACGCTAAGGAAATCAAATTCCCTGTATTACTGAAGAGTGTAAAAGGTGGCGGTGGCAAGGGCATGCGTATCGTCATGGAGGAGGGTGAATTCCTACAGCAGTTGAAGAGTGCTCGGGCCGAGGCCAGAGCATCCTTTGGTGAGGGCGGCGAGGTTATGCTTGTGGAGAAGTACATTATCAGACCAAGACATGTCGAGGTCCAAGTCTTCGCTGACAAGCATGGTAACTGTGTGGCGCTCGGCGAACGAGACTGCAGTGTCCAGAGGCGACATCAGAAGATCTTAGAAGAGTCGCCTGCTCCGAACTTGGACGATGTAACCAGACTTGACCTCTGGGAGAAGGCTCGAACAGCCGCGCTGGCTGTGGGCTATGTCGGAGCTGGCACAGTGGAGTTCATCCTTGACAAGGATACCAGTGACTTCTACTTCATGGAGATGAACACTCGCCTGCAGGTGGAGCATCCCGTGAGTGAGATGGTCACGGGAACGGACCTGGTAGAATGGCAATTCCGAGTTGCTGCCGGCGAGAAGTTGCCACTGACCCAGCAAGAAATTATGGAGAGGATAACAGAAAGAGGTGCCGCCATTGAGGCGCGTATCTATGCAGAGAACCCCGAGAGGGGCTTCCTGCCAGATTCCGGGAAGCTTGTTCACCTCACAACGCCAAAGACGGACGAGGATGTTCGGATAGATGCCGGTTTTGTGGAAGGCGATACAGTCACAGAAGCCTACGACGGCATGATTGCGAAATTAATAGTCCGCGGCATTGACCGGGAAACCGCTATACGGAAGATGGAATTGGCCCTCAGAGACTACGAAGTCGTTGGTCTGAGCACTAATATCGAGTTTCTAAAACGTCTCTGCAAGTCACCCGCTTTCATCGAAGGGGACGTTGAGACCGGGTTCATTGAGAAGTGGAAGACGGAGCTATTTGAGCCTAAAAGAATCAAGTCCGAGGTCTATGTTCAGGCGGCCTTAGGCGTCTCGGCCACAAGCTCAACACCGGCGGGACAACCCCACGGCGGATACATTGGATTTGGTCATAATGGGGGGGAGAGGAAGTTTTCGTTCAAGTCGCTCGACGTATTAAGTGAGAAAGGAGGAGAGTTGGTGGAGGTTAGCATATTCCAAAAGGATAATCAGCTCTTTGATGCCAAGATTACACGCGGCGGCGAAGAGGCAGAAACTATTAAGAACCTTATTTCCTCTCCGGTCTCGGGCTCAGGCAAAACCACGCTTACGACGTACTATCCGGAGACCAGGATCGAGACGACTGTGGTCCAAGACCCAAACAATGACAATAAGATCACAGTATTCCAGGAGGGTGGCAAGACCGAGATGACTCTGGTATCACCGACGTGGTATGAAAAAGCTCTTGGTTTGAAGGAGATTGCGTCATCCGTAGCAGCCCCTATGCCATGTAAGATCCTGAAGAACGAGGTGAAGGAGGGCGACAAGGTCGTTAAGGGTGCTCCTCTTGTTGTGTAAGACATTTCCCACCTACTCATCCCCTCTAATCTACGCGAGGCACGGCCTGCTGACATGAACTAGCATAGAGTCGATGAAAATGGAGACCGTCATTCGCTCACCGCAGGACGGGGTGATTAAACGGTTGGCCCACAAAGAAGGCGTAAGTACTAAACCCACCATGATGTTTGAATATAGACACTAATATCTTCAAGGATAAATGCAAAGCTGGAACGGTCCTGGTCGTTTTTGAGGAAGATGCCACCACTTCTGAGTAGAATGGAATGGTCATTCTGGAGTCCGCAAATATAGCTAAACCATCATCGCGAGGGAATGCGAGACAGTTTGCCCTAGTTATTACGACATGATGTATCTGGATTTGGTTGACCAAGGTTGTTTAACTCGTGACATTGTTAGCCTAGTCTCTTAAAGAACAACTTCCAGTATGCCAAGAAAAAAGCGAAATAATCTGATGATAAAATGGGCTCGGGATGGTATTTTGTGAGATGGAGTTGTCAGACCGTTCTTGGTATGACCTGCACTATGCATGATACAAAGTCACAACTCAATGCTTATAGCGCAGGTAGAGCAGTAGCAAAACGAGTAATATGGCACAAAGTTATGCTTGGTGATCCTATGCATCACATCATATTTTACACCTGGCAGCATACCACTAGCAAAACTTATTAACTTTTGATACATAATTTTGCAGGCAGACCGCGTCGTCGCAGGGACCGGAGATTGCCTGCTTGCTTAATATACATATTTGGAGGGGTATCGACCCTATGGACCGTCGTCGTCCGTCGTTGTTTCGGGTCAGCCCATCGGGACGCGCCCAGTCGACTCCAGTGCGGATCGCGCGTCACCTGAAATTTTGTGGCTTCGAGTCTTCCATTCGTACATGCTAACGGGAAGTTCACCAACGCCTCTTAGATGCTTTGTACATATAAATCTCATAATTATTGGGCCGGCAACTCTGTAAATTAGATGCCTATTGGGACTTTGGTTGCGGTAAGGTTTCGATGGGTAAAGCGGGTGGCGTCCGTGGTGCCGTGTTGCGATATTTCGGCTCCATGATTCCGAGCTGTAAGACATCAATCATGTTAGCGCTCGTCTCAGTATCGGCAGCGTCGCCCTCGCAAAGTCATCCCATACCATCGATAGTAATCTCCAGACAGTGTCTGTTGGTTGTGCACCCACGCCTATCCAATACCGCGCCCTTACTGTATCCAACTGGATGTCCTTGTGTAGCCGGCCGGAGTCATCGTACGGATCTGGTTTGGGTACTGGGTCGTATGTGCCGAGGACCTCGAGAGGTTTGCTGTTTCGCGCAGTCCTGTATGCAGAATTAATACCAATTGGCGCGTGGTAGCAGGAATGGATAGGCCGAGTCAGGGGCAAACTCACCTCGCATGCGCGACAACTATGTTGTAAAAGGGAGAGTTTCTACGCCCGAAGCGCGCTAGGCGGATCTTGAGAACCATCTCGACCGCGGCGGAATGATCAGTCCAGATATACCTGAAGTAGGTAGTCTTCGAATTGAGGACTTCTATATTGATGGATGTAGCGAGTCCCAAAGTCAGGTCCCGGTCTGTCACGGATCAATAATTTTAGCGGGGCCGGGGCACATGTTGATCCGATTTGGCCAATCAGCAGACAGAAAACGCAACTTCATTGGCAGCGCGCCTGTGAGATCCTGGAGTGTACCTACCTTAGTCCCTGTAGCGTACCTGGGTCCCTACCACCCAATCACGTTACGGAACAGTGGCACACTTGGGCGTCCTGTCACGGTGATGTCAGTCTTTCAGACGAGTACTGCTGTCCAAACGGACACCATCCCCCAAATTGAACTTCATTCCTCCCCTATTATCACTATCTCTGGTCACTCTGCTCATCATCATTCACCAGACTCGCAAGCATCATGGCGATAAAGGTGAGACTCTCGGAAGTCTAGCGTCTGGTGGTCAGGTGATTTCATTTTAAATAGACAGTAACAACTGACAACCAGGATCTTGTAGACACTCTCTGCAAAGGCCGCTGCCGCTCTTGACCAAGAACTCATGAGCACCGGAGCCTTTTCCATCGACCAGCTCATGGAACTTGCAGGCTTATCGGTGTCGCAAGTCGGTAAGTACGTGTTCCTAGAATCTTATAACGTGATGAGCCGACCACCTCTATGCTGCCACTTACACACCCTTCACAGTCCATAATGTTCATCCCTTGAACAAAGGCAACCGCATACTCGTAGCATGTGGACCAGGAAATAATGGTAATGGCGCCATTGGCTTCATGAAAACGGCACCCGATAACCGCTAACTAGTATAGGCGGCGATGGGCTTGTTGCAGCTCGTCATCTTCGCCATTATGGGTATCAACCCTCTATCTACTACCCAAAGCGTAGTAAGAATGACCTTTACCAGGTATGGCTTATTCTCGCAGTCATCCGTCCATCGTCTGCACATATGACAACAAAAGAGAGGTTTGATTACCTATAATCTGGGCTGTATCTCTAGTCGCTCTTGATTCTATTGCCTGTATTCGCTGCTTTTTTTTGTTTCTAAACACCCTTCACCAAAGCGTTCCCGTCATTATAAGCCCGGTATTATTCCACCCATGCAGTCATTCCGCCATGGCTAGTCCTCTCGACATACTGAGCTATTGTACAGCGACTAGCCAAGCAGTTGGAAGATTTGGAGGTCGCATTCGTGGACGACTTCACATCGGCTATAAAATCGGCCGATCATATCGTGGATGCCATCTTTGGTAAGGTATCATGTTCATATAGTCGTGAAATCGTAAAAACTTATCCGAACAAGGCTTCAGCTTTTCCGGGGAGGTCCGTGAGCCTTTCCCGGCCGTCATCAAAGCTCTGGAGGAAACCAAAATCCCCGTAACCTCGGTCGATGCCCCATCCTCCTGGAATATCGAGACTGGTCCGCCACAGTCTGGAGTCGGAAGCAAATTCCATCCTGATTATTTGATCAGTCTCACAGCACCCAAGCCACTGGTTCAGCACTTTAAGGGCCGACACTTTATCGGAGGACGGTGGGCATTCTTACCCCCATGGACGGTGAGCAATGACTGACGAGGCATAGATTCGTCTCCCCGGGAATCGCGAAGAAATACGACTTTGAGGTCCCGGATTATCAGGGGGTGAGCCAGTTCGTCGAGGTGGGCGTTGGCGGCCAAAAGCTGTAAATCCTCTCGTCGTTGCGGCGATGGATAAGACCGGGAGGAAGAGTCGGCCCGGTCGTCTCCTGGGTCAGCTGACATTGCATCCCCCGGTGCGGCTATATGGGCATACGGGACTTGGACAACGCCCTTCTTCCATTTCTTCGCTCTCCTGCGCGGTACCACGCGGGCAGCGCAACAGTGGTGGGTGGAAGTATGGGCAGAACTCGACGTAAACAAGATATTCCTTCCCACAGACAGGGCATTCCGAGACGTGCTCAGTGCACATTAAAACCGCGGATCTAATCCGAAAATTGTAGATGTTGCAAATGAGCTTTTTGATCCGATATCCCTAACAGGATGCGTGCGAGGTTCGGCAAGCAATGCTTCCGCTGAATAGCCTTTGGTCCGTGGATAGGCTTGACTGAGATTTGGGCTTCATGCATAAGGGGGGATTTGGCGATATCAGAGAGAACTAGAAGTGCTGTCACACATACTTTGTCTATAGTCACCACGCGTCGACCTACTACCACCTTTATGAACGAGCTGTGGCGAGTGAACGGGGATGGGCTATGCATACACGCAGACAGGTTGCAGCGCGAACACGCGAATCAAGAATTGGGATTATCTTCCCTCATTGTAGAAAGGAACAACAGTATTAACGGACCTTTTCTCTCTATAATACTTCTGTATTTTTTTCCTTCTGAGTTGTCTAATTCTTTTCGTGGTGTTCACATAGGCCGGAGCAAAAGCTCCTGTGAGTGGCTGATTGGCTACAATGTGCTCCCAGCGCTAGCTCCTACTTTTCGGTTCCCTTTTTGGCTCCCTTGTGCTCGTTGCTTCTGGAATCCCGTCCGCTAATTAGGCCCAATCGAACCAATTGCACTGAATCGAGATCGGCCAACGCTTTCTGTACATCGCATCTTTTATCGCCAGGGGCCCATCTACTTTTTGGGGTCCCCTGCCTCAAGATCTCAGCTACTCCGACATTATCTCTATTCTATCTAAGTTTCAATGATGGGAATTGAATTTACCGTCCAGAAAAATCGATTCCCTCTAAATCACAGTGCTCGTGCTTTGATGCGGGGTACATAGAAAGAAGCCCCTCGTCTGCCTACCTAAAATACTTGAACAGCTACTAGTATATTCTATCCCTACCACTTAATCCACTGTAGGAAGTATTAATATTACTTGCATCGGGAGCTATCTTAGAAGTACAGTAAATACCCTATACCTATCCGTGAGCCTCAAGATAGCATGGGTAGTTAGTAACACAAAACGCTCAGCCACGTAATTGCCTACCTCATAGTAGGGAACTAGCCAGGTCTATTCCATGATGTGGCTGTGCTCATAGCAGACATCAGGGTCCTACTTGCAACATATCCCATCCGATAACACTCGACGTATGCATTGGCTTCTGTTCTTGGTATCGAGCAACATCCACCTCGCCACTTCATATCCAGACGGGTCCTGAACGGGTCTTGAAGGGGCTTGGGTCACCGTAGTCCCTCCATAAGTCCCACCGCGAAGCATCGCCAGGCTGTCAGCTCTCGCTTTTCCCGACCAAGGGCCGACAGGCCAAAACAATTGCAAGAAATTCGGGGTAGTTTTGATAATGACGATGCTGCAATGCCCGCCTGTCTTTGTAGGAATGGCTCACAAATCTGACGTCTTTGCCCCTCCCCCTCTTGCAACCCTGGTCCCTAGGTCTTGGCAGGGACTTAAAAGCGACCAACTAGATTGCCCGGCACGCTCGGGCGTGAAATTTTATACTAACCACCTACCACGCCGCATCGTTCGACCAAGACCAATGCTCACACGCATGCTGCATACCGGGAAACCGGTAGTCCGAACAGGTAGTCTACAGGGACTTTTAAGCATAGCCGTGTAATTAGAGAACCGCATATCCTCTCGTTTTTACGGAGGGCATTGCGACGTTCACTAGTTGCCCCACATGCAACATTGCTACTGTATCTGGCCTCTCGACAATTTATCCATAAGGCTGGAAAACATAAACACACGGCCTATCGTTTACAAACACTGAATGTGGCTCCCGCTCTCATTGGCAGTCTATCCTGGTAGAGTGTTCGAATTCGTGATCGAGTGCATAAGAATATCTCATTTTATTCTTTTATTCGAACCATTATTCCTATCCGTGCCGTGCCCCTGGCTCTATATAATAGCGAATCTAATAGCCAAATAGAGTAATGATTCAATAATCACGTATGGATATTCGTTGATTAACTATCCGCCAATGTACCATGAGTAAATATGACGACCGAACACACAGGACCTTGCCATTTGATACGTTCTTTTATGAGTCTACGAAATTACCTAAAATAGACCATCAAAGCGTTGTAATAGTCTGAGTCCATTAGTTGAGATAAGCGAATTGCGCATGTAGTCGCATATGTATTAACTACTACCTACCTACTGTAGGTAATCAGTGGCCATGGGTCGTGGTACCTAGCAGATTATGCGAAAATCAAGGCAACAGCCGCACATGGTCTAGACCACAGTTAAAAATCCAAAAGGGCTATACATACGGTAACATACCCAACTGGCACTAAGTAGTAAATCTTTGCGAAGCGCCGGACCAGTTCGCCACATTCTTTTCCTCGCTTGCGTACATCCTTACAGCACTTATCTGACCGTCGGTGTGAGTATATTTAAGTTTTTCGCTAAGCTCTACGCGCTCCCGGGCTGTCGGGGCGGGTCGTCTGCATCGGTTAGTACAACTGGAGTCCCGATTTTACCCATCCAAGCTTCACCTCGATATTTCAGCCGAGTAGCCAGCTGGCTACTAGAATTCCATGCCGCGTGGCGAGTCAGAAAGTTCTCACAAAATGTTTGCATAGCCCCTTACTGTACGTTGCAGTACAGTACCCCGTAAATGTGTCACAAACATGACGATACTGTACTGCTGTACCAACCGTTGATAATGCCAAGATTGGGTAGCACTTACGTCATTACAGTGCATGTCACAGTGTTAATTAGATAGATGCACAGACCGGTAGAGTACGGCTGTGATTGGTTACAGATGGTCGATCTTTGGCCTGACTTCACGTTTACTCGTACTTGCTTCACCTAGCAGTATTTTGGCAACGATCTTCGCCACCTTTCGACTACATTCGGGAACACCGTCGACATTTCGGATCCAAAACAAGATGGCAAAGGAGAAATCTGATCATGAAGTGGGTTTTTCTTAGTATGGAATTTTTTTTCTGCTTGCAGTTTCCCCAAACTACTGTACTGCCACCACATCACATAAAATTGACGTCATAGAGGTCTCGTGATCCTCTAGCTATCTGTCCTGTCTCAAGTTCTTCTACTTCAGATACCCTGAATATTCTCTTTATTTCACACATTTTTGCTTATTTAAGTCTTCACAATCTCCTTCATTGCAGATGTAGAGATTCGATCATCCTGGAAGTGTACTGCCGTCGCACGCCTCGTTCTAACTTTCGTAGAAGTGGCAACATCTATATTATGCTCATTCAGAGTCTCGAAATTGCAATTGCGGTCTTCCAAAGACTACCGTGTGGAATTACGCATGGTATAACCTTAGCTCTAAACTAGCCTACTGGCAACGTTGCCAGATAGGTGAGTCAAGTATTACTGTCGCTCGAGTCCTTTGGCGAGAGGTCTGGAATGGCCATCAACGTGATTGCCGGCACCTCGTGTGCGGAAACGCCACGTCGTGCTTCAGGCGTGAACTATCGCCTTAGAGCTCTCATTCTATACGCGTCCCTGCGGAAGCTAAGTCAGAACATACGCGAGACGAGTATGCAGCACATAGTCACCACTTCGACGTCCTGGTTGACGGATTCAGTGACTTTTAATATCACGCTGGGCGTGCTTGCACACAAAACAGGCTATCATGTTGCATCTTTTAATTCAATAGCCCAATATCTAACGATCCAAGCCACTACCGCTAGTTCTTGCGCGATATGAATGTTCCTTTGCCTTACTTAGGCGGCACCTAGATACGCCACTACAACCGCCGGCCACAGCGACACACCACCGCCTCGAGACCCCGTTCGGATTACGCATCCTCCAGCATTTCCGCGCTCGGCAGGAAATCATGGTTCTGAGCACTGGTTGTCATGTCTGTGCAAATGGCTCGAATATGCCAAGACAACAATCCTGTACATCAGTCGTGCTATCTTAGCTCGCACCCAAAAAAAGCAGGTCAAAAATAGATATATAACTAGTCTGTCTACAGTCACTTGTTCACCATCGCCAACCTCGGCGCTCTCCTACAAATAGGACAGCGCCGATTCCCTGCACCTACTAGGCGCCTGTGACTCGCTTGCATATACCTCCACCTGGATACACACCTTACAGTCTCCGTACCACACTCTCGTCGCTCAAGTTATGGATACTCTGCCTTCTCTCATCGAGTTCATAGACGAATAGCAAGGCGAGAATCATGAATTCGGGGGAGACGCCGTCGGTATTACATTCGTGTTGGGCACCAATGATCACTCGATGGGTCCTAGAAAGAGCGACTGTCTTCCCTTTCCCTGCAGTCATTGGTACTCTAAAGAGAACAGGACTCTCGAGGCCCATACAATACCCCTCGTCGATCTCCGCTTCTATCCTTACGGCTTGTGTCTGACGAGTATCTAGCAAGCGTGTTGTTGCCTTACAGACGTTCATTTTATCTGTGGTGTCCTTATGAGCACTACCCGCTCCTCATTTTACTCCTGGCTATGGCAGGGGGAGGCAGATCTCACTCTTGTGTGCATAGGAGCTAAACGGTAGGTGCGTCCGACTTGTTGCCGCTTCACCTACTGGTAAGCCACTATGCTTCTCCCCCCTTATGAGATCCACACGGAGTAAATGCTCCGAGCCCTGTAGTCGGTAATAGCTATCAAAGTTTGACGGGATTGCTGCGGCACATAGGAACTTTTACAAGGCCTTTTGATTATATATTATACTTGCAATTTCTTTCTTTTTATTTTACCTGGTGGCAATATTGTGCTTTTCACCAATAGGTGGCTCCCTAATTCACTGTTACCACTCTCCGATCTAGGATAAGCAGTGGGTGATCCACGAGATTTCTTAGGACGTTCCCGCTAAACCAAGTAGTGGATTTATAGGGATTGGAGGCAGCAAGCCGGTCGTAGTACGGGGCCTTATACGTATACATTGACCTTTTGTTAAAATTTGTGCTGTGACTGCTTATCAAAGTATTGCCACGGCCATTGCCTGTCAAAAGCTGGTTGTTTGCAAGGTCGGCTGCCCCAAGCCGAGGCGAAGCTTAATAATACAGCAAAGTAACGCGGTCATAGGCCATGTCCCAGAGTAGATACTACCTATCCGCCATGAGACTCAGTTGTTGCGGCGTGGTGGCTGTCAGGTCCCTCCGTTGTATCTAGATAAAATGCAGCTTTCCTGTCCACGGCCTGAGGCCCAAACACTTGGCCCTAATGCTAACAAGGTAGAAGACCGACGTCGCATAATAATGTTCACTCATGTCAGCATCACCCTGCTTGGTTAGCTAACTACTTGAGAGTCCCCATAAAGTGAAAGGACTGCAAAGTACAATTCTCCATACTTGGAGACTGCATATCCAGTATTAAATCAACATATATCAAAGGAGACATATAACATAATTTACCCCCTTTTTAAGTCAAAACTCAGGTAACTTCAAAGCTTTCTTATTGAGTATATTGAGAACAAGATGTGATGTCTGCAGCTGAAGATCTTAACACGGCCTCAGGCTAGATTCAGAATCTACGCTATTTAACGCCGATCACCTTAGGGATCTTAACTCCGAATTACCGGACCTCACCTTTGCCCCCCCCCCTTTTCCCCCCTCTTTCCACCGCAATGGGCAAGAAATAATCACCAGAAGGAGAGCTACCGCTTGCAACAATTGTGGTTAGCGCGGTGGTTTACCACCACTACTACTACTAAGACTGTGCTAGGAAACATGTCTTAATATCAAAGTATGATTGTAGGATATTGTGGCTGTACTTTAGGAATGTGCTATATATAGCTCATGAAGAAAAATTCTCTGTGAATAGATAGGGCTGAAAGAAGATATAAGTTAATGATAAAGATGTTAAAAATGTATTAAAGATTATCAAACCATAGGGAATGGGGCTTGGTCTTTAATGTCTGGGTCTACATTTTTTAAAACGTCTCTCACGACGGGCTACTAGGTATACTGCGGTACATGTCTTCACCAGTCCATTTCACGTTCATTGTTATCTTGATGGCTCTATGCACGCGCTCGAAGCACAGACGCAATAACCTGTTAACGCCTTATTTCTCTATGGAGACTGCTTCCGACCATGTGCGTCCTCTACCTACCGGCCACAACCACAACGGCAGTCATAAGTCAAAGAGTATTGGCCACGCGGCCAACAATCCGCAAAGCAAGGAAAGGGAGACATTAGCACCTTAATCCTGCGCATTGGTATTAGGCGAGCAAATGCTAGTAGCACAAACCTATGACCCTGATATGTACGATCCCAACGGGCAAATGCCATGGACGCCCAAGCCAGAACCATATGACCCCGAGTCTTATACAGCTTAGCTTGGGGTCAAAAGCACTTTGGCAAAGAGTGGTACATCCTGCAAAGACTATGCCCGAGGAAAGGGACATCTATCTTCATTACGATTAGCTCTACAAAAGAACGCTAGAGAATACTGAGGATAATGGAACATAAAACTGAAGGGTAGCCGGTCAAGTCCGGACTCCGAGTTGGAAAAATGTGTAAAGCAGGGAGAAGCCCTAATAGGCTCGACATTTGAAGGATCTAGGCATTGAGATCTCTAGCAATCCCACATCTCCGACGCTGCAACCTAAATTTGTGCAGTAATGTTGTGGGTTTAGCGTCGTAATTCTGATATGGTCCGTGACACTTGGGAAGTTGGTACATTGCTGGCGGGGCTGATCAGGCAATGTGATTTAAGTTAAAGGGAGATGTCTGATAGGGATTTACTATCCTCCGTTGTGGCTGCGGGAAATAATACACCGGATCAACATATTATGTAAAGAACTTTCGATAATTACCCTGCCGCCGAACGAGTGATGCACCTTATGGTGCTCTAGTTGTATAGGGTGCGGTGTTCGGGCTGGGGGGGCCGGCGAAGCAATCCATAACGGTTAACGATGACAGTGCGCGAGGGAAGAGGACTTTAGTGTAAGTGAAGATATCCGTATATTCGTTTACTCAGCCACCCACATACCAGGGGTGATTGTTGTCCACGAGTCAGGTTAGGAGTGCAAGGAGAAATCAAGATATGGCTTGTTCCTACCCAAGGATCAGGTAAACATCTCGATATAACAATATAATATGATCAAGGATAAACCGATTTGGAGCGCCGTGACAGAAGCTTCTTACAGCGATTTCGATGTTTTGTGACACTAGATCTGTCTGTCCCATAGTAATACAGTAGTAAAAGGGTATCGAAAGTAATGCTTGACTAGGATAGGATAATGACATCTACTGACATGACTGTAGAAGCCTTGAAGGAACCTAGTTTTGAACAACCTTGATAAGTATCCCTCTCGGAAGGAGTACCGGTCAGCGAATCTATAGCCGTCGGTGTATTACAATCGTATAACTTCCTTGCTCGTCTTCGTGTATCGAGGTGCAGTGCAATAGGAAATTAGTATAATGTACGGATCGAGAAGTCGTGTTACCCACCGTAAGATGATCCACCCAGTTTCTGATAGTCGTTGTATAACTTTATTAACCTGTATCAAGCAAGGGGTAGGTCAGAAAGTCGGGATAACCTGCATTCAGCCTTGCATGATTACTAGACTATCTATTGCGTATGGAAACATAACATCCCTCACGAAAAAGACCACGATGCGAGGGAGTGGCGGATATCGGCATTAGGATCACAAAGCTACAAAGTATCAGGATTTAGTATGGGGAGACAAATGAATTGGCCTGGGGGTGAGATAGGGTGTTTGTAACACGGACAAAAGTCCTTCTGGGATAATACTTGTCGATTGATGAGCAGGTATTAGCCCAACGGACGAAGTCAGAAAAGAGGAGACTGGTTGATCCCCGGAACTTTTTCAACTACTTCTACTTGTAACACATGCATCATGGTTAATATAATATAGGGTAAGCACGTAATTAGTGTCAATGTGAGAACATTAATGATGCCTTATCCCTTACTTCAACCCTTTAAAGACGGATAAGTCTTACGTTTCTGTTGTATGATTGTCGTCCTAGCTTATAGGTATTATTATAGACGATCGCAAGAGCGCAGCAAAAGTGTATGACACCAACCTGTTTATTTCATTTTGTTGGTCAACAGAATCCTGGACCGGCAGCTTTCACAAGACTTGATAGACAAATTTCCAAGGCCTAGATTATCGTAGTCAAGAAAGAGGAGTCTACACTGATCAAGTGTTATGGGTTTTTGACTAATTCTCACTCTCACTAATCTCGCAGGGTTCAGATAGCTGTGATGTACGTAGTTATTACTACCTCTTTTCCGCTTCATTCCGCAGTGACACAGCCTTGCGAAAGGATAATTATGGGCAAGATTGATTTACCCCTTTTCCGTGGCCACCGACTGACATGGGTAAACTAGCCTCGTGTCTGTCTAGTAATATGTTCTCCTTACGTAGAATAGAACCTGGCAATGGCTTGTTATTTAGAGTCAACCTCGAATGGCCTGGTATCACTGACCTCTCCCTTGTTTTGCACCTCCATCATGTCGTGACCCCTAATGGGTAATTATGCTTCTGTCTCGTCTGATTGCTGTTCTCCTTGCCGCTTCCATATTTCAGTATTTTGACTTCTTCCAAATCTTACGCAAGTCCCACAGCTGTAGACACAATGTGTAATTACTTAGCACGAGTTTGAATCGTTCAAATATGGTGGTATGAAGACATATGGTATACAGGTCATACCGAAACATTATCTAGAAAATGTATAAATGCGTGGTTGATGTTTCGCCTCTCGTCCTTCCAATTCTCCTGAACTCCATCGACATACAGCCTGATATACAAGAGCCTATTCAGTCCAAGCACTTATAGTCCAAGGACTCACAAAAGATCTTTACTAAAATCTATTTAGCAGAATGTAAGGTCAACCCCCCAGCATTTACTTATAGCAGTGACTAACACTTGGTTTTGATAATAGGAGTACCGGCGGCGGCTTCTACAAATACGTAAGCCCATTCACCTCTTATAGAACTTCATAATACTACAGCGTTCCAATGACCTACAAGTTCATTGCTCACCCCTTATAAGAGACCCGGTCACGAAATCTTCGAAATAGGAAAATTTTAGCTACTAACCTGTTCACGCACAGCATTGCAAGTACTTCTGGACCGACTTCGTGTGTCCGGTAATGGTGTACGTCAACGGCACCGCGTGCGCATACTGCGCTGTAAGTACCTACTTAGCCTCATACGTTATAACTAAAGGTGAAAGACAATAATCACTGATAACATGGACATATAGGCCAAGGGCCGTACATAGGTTTGACGTTCAAGCCATACTTGACACGGCCTCTCCCCAGCCTGGAGGGATTAATCGTGTCGATAATGTCTATAACTGGGACGTCCAGCCACTTAGAAACCCCGATATAGACGTTGTCAAAACTTCTTTTGATCACTATGGTGTTAGCAGCCCAGAGACCTAGGGTTTTTCGGGGGGTAGTCCTTGAGCCAACTTCAAGCACACTTCTCCATTCTTTTTTCTTTTTTCAAAAATTTTTTTTTTTTCAAGATAAAAAAAAATAAAAAATAAAAGGAGAGAGAATGAGAAAAAGATGAGAGAAAAAAGGTGGAGAAATTAAAAATGGAAGGAAATATTAAAAAAAGAAAACAGGGATGGAATGGCACAGGAAAAGGGGGAAGAAAAAACGTTAAAGAAAAAGGCGCTTCATTTGAGCCAAGATCACGACCACTCTCTTGTGTCTTGACCTACTTTCTCACTCGCGATGGTTGCTCCTACCCTCGTTTTTACTGGGCTGTTCAGATAACACTACGGCGCCCATACGCTCTCTAAGTATGACCCCCCCCCCCCCTTCCAGAGAAGTCTAAATAAAAATAAGATTGCACCATCCGACTTAAACTAGGTATCTACTCATACTCGTTGTGACGGGTGCAGGGCTGCAGCAATCTAACTAACTTTCGTGCGTGAATCCTGCGGAGTGGTTATTAAATCTTTTACTACGGAACGACTGACGTTTATTAATTGGTAAAGCCCATGTGACGCCTCTTGAGAGAATGTAGTTGTAGCCCTATAGCTTGGTGGCCACTTTGAATTTATTCTCGATTATCGTCTCGAGACCGGAGACGGCGTACCTAGTAAGTCTAATTGAGTACCTCTCATTTCTCCTCCCTTTTTGTCATGATCCCATGCGATATAACAAGCCACAGAAAAAGCTGAATTTCTTTTTCCCTTCCCTGAGGGTTTGTTCCTCAAACATATGCTTTCCCCTGAGCAACTCGGTCTTGGGAAGACCCTTTCATTATACACTTCAGTTCGTATCCCTTATTTTCTATGTCTCATGTACATGTCTCATTATCCCCTTTCATCATTTTTCTGTTTGCTTCTACTCATTCTCTTCGTGAATTCATCCTGTGCATCCATGCTAGGCAATAAACAAGCCCAAAGCCAGTATTGAGCTGCTTGCTTGAAACCCACACTCCTGAAAAAGAAAAGAATTCGGTATCGAAGATGAAAAAGACTCATTATTACAGTTAACTCCCTTTGAAAACAAAGGAAGTTAAAAAACAAACAGGCATTTCTGTTTGGCTCTCGGGTTTGCGCAGAACTTTTGCTAGGCAAGTAGGTTGCCAAACTTCTTCAGTTCCGTCGCCATGGGTATTATATTATGTACGAACGTTGCCAATAACAATAATCATGAACAAGCAATCCAATCGCAAGTATGGTATAGGGAAACACACACGCAATTTGTTGTATTCAGTTTCGTTTCTCCTTGACAGGGCCCGAGCCAAGTGACGGCCAAGCGCTGTCGTCCTTATTGTCGCTCTCTGATATGCCTCGTGTGTTCGGTCGCAACGTGGTGCCTGTGCCACCGACTAACTGGCTCCACAGACGTTGCCGTGGCTGAATTCGTCTGTTACGCGCTTCGTCTCCCCGTTGTTGTTGTACCTCTGATGGCGTAGGAGGAGGTTCATCATCTGACTTTTCGGATTGAAGTACACCACCCTCTGAGTCTTTTGTAGATCGGGTGTTACTTGCCTCGTTCTCGATCGCATCCTTCTTCCCAGAGACTGTGTTTGAATTATTGCCCTCGGAAGATGCTACAGACTCTGGGGATATATCATTGGCCTCATCATTAACGGGAGTGTTTGGAGGTGTCGACGGTACGGGACGGGAGCGCTTAGGCGATACGAACTCGGTCTTTACATCTCCATCTTTCAGTGGTCTAGGCGGATCGGGAGGCCTTGCACGTCTTAGTGGAACGTCGTTGAAGAGGTCTGCCCACTTCTTCTTCTTCGGCGACGTCCTAGTACTTCCTGCTTGTGTCATTATTGGTAGCAAATCTTCATATCTCATCCTGTCTGGAATCACTGGGGTCGCAACTGGTGTCCGCCTACTGGAATCGTCATGTTTCGAAGCTGTTGATGCTCGAGAGGGAGGTCTGGAAGGGGCCCTCGAAGTTGTTCGCGAGGGTACTGTTGAAGGTGCTCTTGAGGGTGCTTTATTGGGAAGATGCCGGGGATGTTCTGATGGGATGAATGTTCCCGAAACAACCGCACTCCATGTTCTACGCGCTTCCGCACCAGGAGGACCACCTTGTCGTTGTCGAGGTCCCGGGTTCCTACCCGAGTCTAACTCTGGTGCTTTTGAACCCCTTTTGGATACATTATCATCATTCGGATTCGGATCGGTGATGGACTTAGAGAGGTTCTCAAGTGTCGAAGATGCCTTCTCTAGATCGATTTGGCGAGATTTCCTCTTGTCCCGGAGTGGTGTTCTTCCATATTTCGCCGAATTGGTTGACTTTTGGGATGTCCTGTCTGGACTGCGCGTCCCGCCGAGGTTACGAACAAATTTTTGTGTATCGGAGCACGGAAATGGAGATGTAGCCTCTTCTGTATGGCTCGGAAATGGCGGAAAATCTTCAAGTTTTAGTTTGTCGTCAGGCTCAACTTTGATGCTTCTAGGGGTGGAACTGAGATCTATAAGGTCTTCACGTTCCAATGCCCCTTCTACTGAGGACTCAGGTTCTTTTTTAACCGGTTCTGCATCTATTTCTAGTATCATACGTTGAGAACCGTGGCTAGCCTCATCGGTGACTGACCTGGCAATCGCTGGCGTTGGAAGTACCGTTACCACTTCCTTTCCTTTTCTTTTGAAGTCTCTGTCCTTTTCGCTCTGTATTGCCATGAGATCGAACGGAGTTCTCGGTGTATCTCCAAAAGACGCTCTTCGACCACGTGAACGACGCCAGATCTGCGGCTTAGGGCAACTAGTCTCAGCTGTTGCTACAATTCCGAGAGGGTCGGTAATGTTGAGGCCTCCCCCCCAGTAATGATTATCTACCAATGTCTTGTCCTCCTCAGGTAGTTCCTCGCCATTTATACCGTCGTCGCTGTTGTAGAAGACTCCCGGGAGGCTGCGGTAGTACTCCGTATATAGATGGTATGTCTCTGTTTCCGTAAACCGAAGGTTTTCTAGGGCCTCCTCACACAGCTGTGCATGAGTCTCCTGTGCATGGCTCTCGAACACTTCAGCAGTCGGATTCAAGGGTGTCTTGGAGCCCTCGTTAGGACCAGTTTGGCTATTCTGAGCTGCACCGACCGACTCGTTTGATGTAGCTTGAAAATCTGATTGATTCTGACCTGTGTAACGTCTTGGGGTTTGTGCCGAATGATAGACCGGCATGTAAACTCCTCCTGGAGGCGCATACCCTGACGAATGGCGGAAGGGGTGCATTGGTGCCGCTTGGAAGGGGTAAAACTGATACTGGTTGGATCGTCCACTGTAGAAATCATGGTGAGGTATCAGTTGACTACTTTCATTGCTAGGCTCATACTCAGCGGTATCCTCTGTGTTTGGTTCCGCAGCGCTATGAACGGCGTTACTCCCTAAGAACGGAAGAGGCGTAATAATTTCGTTTATGGGGCCAGATACGGATGAGGCCCGGGGAAGGACCCTCTCTATGTCGTCAGACCCAAGGTGAAGGAGCGGCGCATGGTAGGGATAGAGATGGCACTGGTGTTCTGGCACAATTATGAAACTAAATTGTGTGCTAAGAGGACAGTATAGAAGAGGTGGCCTCATCTCCGGACATGCCTCAGTGCGCTGCGGATAGCCGCAATAGCACTTTGCACATATGGCATAGTTAATTCTGCACATTTTTATGTAGTCATTCGACAACCTTTGGTTATGATATTAAGTCGAGAAGACGCGGAGAAGTTGGCGCTGGCGATACTAGGACCCGATGAGCCTATAAAATGTTGGTAAGAGTTTTGTGACAAATGTACGCTAAGCGACAAATGTTTTCGTGTTTGAAAATGTTGGTATAGTTAGTATCCGTAGGTGATGCGCCTGACGCGATATGGATGTTGTGTTTGGAGAAGAATGAATAAAGATTGAAGGGAGTCGCGTAGAAGAGGCAACGGAAAACGTTACAGGGAGTCGAGATACGTGACCACAAGATAATTATCGCCTGCCTGCAGTATTTCCTGACTTACAGACATTACCTACACTGGAGATGCTCTTATCAACCGGTTATCAGATGAAGGCTTTGTCGAGTGCACGTCTGTGGTATGTATGCTCATTAAGATTTAGCACAACCAAGAACTGACATTGTATACGTTGGCTCGACGTCTAGAAGTACTGCCCAAGTATGATTCAACGGCATGCTGTAGCCAATACACTAGATATCAATCAATTATGTTAACTGTTCTTTGAGCTCTGCTGCTTAGGAAACATGAATGGATAACATCACTATCCTCTTGATACCTGCACATTCCATTGTACCTTGGTAGTCATTCCAAGTACCAATTTACCAGCTTATACAGTGAGCTATACCTCAGCACCCATCAATTATGCCATTCAAGGATTCAAGCGTTTACAATAAGGTACATCTGTAGCTATCATGCTTATTGCCTTCAATATGGCTTGAAGTCACGACGGTCAAGTGACCCTGTCAAAGCTCGGAACCTGCCATGGAAAGCACGAGCCACACTCGGGGTGCGGCTCGTACTTTCCATTCTGTGTTTCAGGTACAGGCAACCTCCAGTCTTTATGGCATGGGAGAAGCATCCTTCCTTGGGCAATAACGAGTCACCTACTAAAACCACACGCCGCAAAATGCGACACACTGCAGGTGGTGTCCCAATGGACCCTATACCAACTGGATGCGATGCGTTCCGATACAAATGTTCCATCGTATAAGTAGTTGAGTGCATTTAGGTAGTTACCCCGGGGACTATCCGGATGGCGACTTACAAAGCACAAATAATATGGACATTGTGCACCCAGGAAGTCAATATACAGTTATCTCTATAGTGCCAATTATTCCACTCGGCACTGTTTAATCCTTGCTTAAGAGACTAGGCTTAGTTGAATAACCAGCACACTTAATTCTGGTCTGGTTAGCCACCATATGCTTTTAGCCGATTATTCGTTGAATTGACATGAAGATGAACTCGTATTGTAACATTAAACATTACCTACACTGTCTCTTCTTCCCCTTTTTTATACAAATTGGGGGCTCAGCTAACTCAAGTACCTATATTATAATTATCCAGAACCATCCATCTGCCTCAACCCCTAGCATCTCAAGTACACTGCTCTTTCTGGTGTACTTGATGTTCGTGCTGTCCCATTTTGCGCAGGTAGACCAATCGCGGCATTTGAAACCCGGCGCATTGTCACCTTAACCACGGCTTCGTCTAGCGTCAAGTACAAGCTCTTAGCTTCGTCAAGGCTGTACGGCACCTCCTTAGAGGCTAGAGACTCGGCTCCAATCAATAGCTTTTGCTCTAGTTTGAGTAACTCAATGTCTTCCGCTGAGAGCAGTTCCATTGTGCAGAAAAGGTGTCCGGGAGCATCACTCTCCAGTATCGCCTGCTCAAGAGTCCCTGCATATTCAAAACGAAGCCGAAGACGGCCCAAGGTAAGAGCTTTCGAGGTTTTCTTGTAAGGAATTATGTTGGAAGTCCTGGTATTTCGATTTATCGAGGATAGGGTTCCGAAAGACGCGCGGGGTTGGCTAGGGTTGCCCTGGGTTTCTGCCGTCCCTCGTTCGGATGGACAGGGAGTGTGATGCTCCTTCTTTTTAGCCTCTGAGGATATATCAGAGGATGCAGAAGCAGCAGGTTGGCTTGCGGTGTCTCGGGCTTCTGGGGATAACCCTCCCACCGCTGCTGAAGTCCTACTAGGGCTCTTCTCTGCCTCTACGGATATGGGTACAGATGATACCACCACCGTTGGCTCTTTTTGGTTCTCTGGAGCACCAATAGGGACAAGTATTGTACTCGTTCCATTGCCTATGACTTCTTCTGCCTTGATACCTTCAGATGTCATCTCTTCCCGGGAGTGGTTGTCAGACTGCCCGGCTAGCTCAGTCAGTTCCAATGGTCCAGGGACATCAGGTACCGGCGCCGTGTTGTCGTTCTGAAGTATCCCACTGCCCTTACCACTTTTCAATGATCCGTTGCTGAGCGGTCCCTGCAACGCCCATGTAAGACGGCTCAAATCGCTTTCTACCCCCCCAACATAGTTAGTCTTCTTTCTCCTCTCCCAGAGTGTCTTCACACTATCGGTCATTCTTCTCTCGAGCTCCTGGCTGAACTTAGTAGACATTCTATCACCCCAGCCATTTGAAACGGGCAAGCGCCAGCCAGGATACAATTTCCCGTGGCAGCGAGGTGTATAAAACTTGGGTGTGTGAATTTTGCTGTCGAACAGGATGAACGCGTTACAAAGCCAGCAGGCACTCTTGCTGGAACAAAGTACCCGAGGCAAGAGGGTCTCATTCTGTAACACTGTCCGACAGTGATAGAGAAGCTGGATCTCTGCATGTATCTTTGACTCTCTTAAGGTTGCTTTGACTTGTCTCTCATACCGATCCTGGGACACTTCCAATGACTCTTTAATACCCAGCAACCGGTGTATCTGGACCACGTCCTTTTGGTTATTCTTCAAATCTTTCAGTCGAGAAATGGTGGACTCCAGAGATGGCTGATATTCATTTTTAATTTGGGGCCGCTTGAACGCAGTGCTGGGTAACTCGACCACCTCCACTCGCATCCGTCGCACAAGAGGAAACTCGAGCGCTGACTTATACAACCTCCTCGCACATTCGCGGTATGCAGAGACCTTATGAACCATATTAAGTAGGTGTTTCCTCGTACTAGGGTTAGATATAGATATCGAAGTGATTTCATCAAGATTGTCAACTTGGTAAAGGCGTGTGATGCCTTCAATCAAGTGCTCCAGTTCATTTAGAGTCTGATGGTTTTTCCATGAATTAGCAAGGGTTATAACCTCCTTAGCCCTTTTCAAGAAAGTCTTTGTGTTCCTGGGCCGGTTGGTGGTCGTGTTTTCCTTGAAATAATCCATTGCAGGCTGTAGGGCCTTTTCAATTGTCACTCTCTGTTTGTCTTTGGCGTCTCTTTTCTTCTTGGAAAAGCGCAGGCGCATTTTGATACGCTCTTTGCAGAGTTCTACAATTATGGAAAACAGTCTTTCTTCGGTGGATAAATCAGACGCTATGAGTTCTCGTTAGAAATATCACAGTAAGAATAGAATATGAGTCACACCATCTGCAGCCTTAAGGGCATCAATAATTTCCTCAAAGCCCTTCTTGGTCATCGCAAGTATTTTGTGTCCATCAGTTTGACTGCCTCTATTCACAGCCAGTAAGATTCTCAGAGAAGAATCTCGTGGGCTCTCTTGAAGGCAAACTGCCGGAATGTTGTCTATCTCTCCATCCAGGTGGGCCAAGAAGGCAAGCATACTAGCCAACTTTCGTTCCTCTCTAAATGGGAGAGAGTATCCAGTTTCTGTAGTGTGCGCATCGTACGTGGGATTAGCCGACGGCTCTGCAGGAACATCGTGAAGAAAATGTAGGAACGCGATACCCTCCGCGCACGTGAAGACTGGGTGCCTCTGAGGTTGCGCCATCGTACTCTCCTAATGGTACCTCCTAACTAAAAACAAAGATCACGACAATAATGTTTTACATATTCATCTAGATTTCAGGAGTGAAAGAACGTCTCTTGCGGGGTTTAAGCCACAAGCTCCAAGACGCTGCAGCCTTACGTCGTGGTGCAACGCCAACTGTCAGATCACGTGAGACGAGGTGACTGGTGTCACAGTGAGCCACATGGCGTTTTGCCTGATATCAATCATGGCCAATAGAAACCTCTGCACCGTTCAAGAGCGCAAGTATATCTGGCAGTGGCAACATGCTTCGAATCAATTCGAAGAACAAAACAACTGAGTGCCGATCAGTATGGGCGATTGGTAGAGAGCTGCTAGTTTATTGGGATATTGTCCACGTACTTCTCAGGGCGTCCGACCATATGCCAGCAGAAAATGCGCACATGGCAGTGTATTTGTGGTGCAGGAAAACCATTGGTCTTTATAGTACACCCCTTTGTTTATTACTTGTATTTGGTTGCATTAGGCGTCTACTGAGTCACTTGTGAGACACGCGCCGTGTAGCGACTAAAGAATATCCCTTGCACGCGTCTTCCTAGCTCGCTGCAAGTCTCCAGAAAACCTGCAAGAATATTAGGCATGGTTTATATCTCGAGATACTGGTATGCCTACAGTTGTCTCCAGCGCTGCCCTGACTGCTGGTAGGTATTAATAACTTGTTGTCATGTATTGCACAAGACAAAGGGTCGTCTTGTGCTGCATACATTTCCTAGCTTTAATATTTGTATATGAGTATTTACTGTCTGTGCTTGTGGGCTGAAGTGGTCAGAGTCTTGACAGTTTTACTCTTCCGAAAGTGTTCTTGTATATGGCAATTCTCAACATTGCAAATCGCAAGCGTGATTAGCTCTGAACTGTTTCTAATTGGTCTGATTCACATTTCAAGTGACTTTCGAGTTTAAAAAGGGATACCATTCTCTTCGTGTTATATATAATCTAAAAAGCGGCCTGAGAACACACATAACAAGAAGAACCAGGGTAGCCTAGACACAAGAGCTTCTCGGAATCATTATCCTCACAGTAGGGAAACTTTATTCCCCTGTAATTATACCTTTGTAGACGGACGACGTAGGTATCTAAGTCATATGTAAGTAGGTCTTCACGCTATGGCCGCCTGCAGGACATTGGTATACCCCTATTAACTGGATAATATCCTAAAGACAGTATCATCCTCACCGACAAGCTATTAGTGCGCTCAATCGTAGGCCCGGTAATTACATAGAAGTTCTCCTAATTAGCAGCCTGTCTTAGTAACCAATCAGGCTGCCTGGTCTGCTAGATAGTCACCGGTAGGATGCATAGGTACCTCTATCTTGTTGCCTTCAGTTGCTCTATCAGTCCCTCTTAACCAGACATATGACTTATCCTTCCATCTCTCTACCGCGATAGATCTTCGTTGCCTCAACATTCTCCCCGATATTCCCTAATAGAAACCCCTTGGACACCAAACGTTTCACATAATCTAACTACTCTCATCGACGTATCATCACCTTTGTTGAACTCACCATGACATACAACACTTCACAGGAGAGCAAATGGATTCATACGAAGTGTCAAGGTAGATGTTGCCAGCCTAGACTGCACGGCAATGCATGGGCTGAGCCGATCAGCTCAACACCCAGCCAACTTCTTCCAGAACCCATTGAGCAAGTCGGTGACTTTAGATATGTTCACACCGCAGCTCATCAGCAGATTGGCCAATCAAGTCCCGTCAGGAATATTAGGAATAGCAGCTCAAAAGGTATGGACAGAGAGTTTGCACTTGTTGACAAAAACCGTATTATGTCAGTCCAGGCGAAGAATCCGCCGCCATCTGTACAGCCGCACAGGTCGACTGAAACACCCAACGAAGATATCATAGAGAACGGCGATGCTTATAGTGAGCAATCTCTCGTAATGGCATCCCGGTATGATTCGCTTTTCAATTTCTTGAATCGCACAACTAGCGTCTCGGCCAATTATCAAGGTAATCCCTACTCGCTTGCCAACCAGTCAGCCAACATACCCGATGACCTCAATACGTCAATTTGGATTACAAACCTGCCACCCAGTCTAACACACGCGATGCTGCTTAAAAGCGTTCGTGACTGTGGAAAGGTGTATGCCACTGTTATCAACGCACCCGGAAATGATCACGTCACCTCGGCCAGCAAAATCGTCTTTTTCGACGCGGTGGGCGCAAAGAATCTTATGCGCCAGGCACACGATGGCAAGTTTGTGGTCGGAGGCTACATGCCCAAGGTCCGTCACAACAGGATCAAGTCTGAGCCCAAGGCCCCGAGCCCGTGTAGCCGAGTTCTACATATTGAAGGCCCTAGTAGTATCGTGAACCAACCATTTCTCCAGGCCGTATTCAAAAGCAGAGGTATCACGTGGCAGGATGAAGAGGTCCTAGTGCTATATATCAACGAAATAGTCACACGGCTGGAATGGCGATTTGGGAGCTACCGCTGCCAGGCGGAGTTTGCGCGCAACGCCATCGAAAAGGCGAAGAAAGGCTGGGATCTGACAAACGAAGTTGAATATGAACAGTCGCAGCTCTGGAAGAACGTCACAGTGCATTTCGGCATTGATCCATGTGCGCCCAAAGAAGGTACGAGATTCTGTGTGATTTCATATCTTACATTTTTATTATTATTAAAATCGCACAACTGACGGCCCGTTAGTTACGGAAGAGATCCCCGGCTCACAGGACCTCCCGTCCCCATGCATCTGAAGACCTTTGACCGCTAGCTAGTGACTAGCCATAGGCTCTATCCAGTCTTCCTGCCGACCTTTGAACTTTCTATGCCGATGCTGCATACTATGCTCTCTTAACTTGACTTTGTTCTACTCTAACATCCTATGTCATTATTTGTGGCGACGGGGGTGGATAAGCAATATTGATGGGGAAACTGCTATCAACAACTACAAAGTTTAGTAGAGGGGTTATAGAGCCTTAGCAAGAAGAGATATGCTATTTACTAGTGCGGCACTCCGTCTACTGATCGTCATGCTTGCTGGCTTGTCCATTGAGGCCTAAAGGCAAGCTGAGGTTGACAGAATGACTAAGCCAGTAATATTTGCACGTGATATGTATCGTTGTACGGAGTGTTATGTATTTCCAGGGTTAGTAACAAGGCCATCCGGTATGTGTAAGTGGATACCATGAGGAACTTAAGAGAGGTCCACATTTTTGGCATTGTACTGGCGTCTGCAGGCAGCCTAGAGCTTCGTAGCCCAGTACATTTCGTTCCTTCCATTCTGGAGGTACTTATGTACCTACCTAGCGTTCCGCACCTACATGCTATATTGCAAGGCAGTAAGCTAATGGGTACTGTAGCTTCGCATCATCATCAGCCTCAAACCACCACCACCACCACCACCACCATCACCACTACTGTCCGCCTACCCACCTATCCATAACCCGCAACGCCATATTCCCACCACAACATACGCGCCCCTCTTCCCTTGAAAGTTATCTGTCGCGGACCATCGTTTGAATACCACATTTCTATTTGTACGATACCATGGCGGACGCAGGCCTGAAGCCGGAGAAGGACTTCAGCAAGGAGGCTGATCAACAAATCCCCGAGGCGGAGGCACTTGCTAAGGTTTGTAGTTGCTCGCTTCCTATGCTATGCTGCATTTCATATATATACTAACTCTTAACTTACCAGACAGACGTACAAGCCGCTATTGAGAAGCTTACCATCTTCGAAAAGCAAACTCGACAGGTCAGTCTTCTCTTACGATTTGATATGCGTCGCGACTAGTGTTGACGGTTAATGGGCTGGCAGGCTTCGGATCTAGCATCGACGTCTCGAGTCTTGATATCAATATGCAAAATCTGCAAAGATGCCGGGGATTGGAACCTATTGAACGACCAGGTCCTTATTCTATCTAAGAAACATGGCCAGCTCAAGCAGGCCATTACCAAAATGGTCCAGACCGTCATGGAGTTCCTCGACGCCACCCCCAACATGGAGACGAAGCTGTCCGTGATCGAGACACTACGAACCGTGACCGAAGGCAAGATATTCGTCGAGGTAGAACGTGCCCGCGTCACAAAGATTCTATCGGACATCAAGAAGCAGCAGGGAGACTTGAAGTCTGCTATGGATATTCTCTGCGAATTACAGGTCGAGACCTTTGGATCCATGGATAGACGGGAGAAGACAGAATTCATCCTTGCTCAAGTTGCGCTATGTATAGAAAACAATGACTGGACGCAAGCTGGCATTCTCAGTCGAAAGATCAGCACCCGCTACCTTGCACGCAAGCCGAAGAAGACACCCCAACAAATCGAGAAAGAGAAGAAAGCTCGTGAGGAGAAGCTAAAAAGAGGAGAAGAGGTACCGCCGGAGCAAGATGACGATACTACGGACCTCAAACTGCGATATTACGAGCAACAGATTATACTAGCAAAGCATGATGACAAATACCTGGATGTATGCAAACACTACAGACAAGTCCTCGATACCGAGGCCGTCGAAGAAGATCCCTCAAAACTTCTGCCGGTAAGTTCCAAACATGAGGTGATTCGTTTTCTGTTGCTAATGGGGCTTTAGGTTCTCCAACGCATCATCTACTTCGTGATCCTTGCACCTCACGACAACGAACAGCACGACTTACTGCAACGCATCTTCCGCGACACCCGAAACACACAGGTTTCCGAGGATGCTGAGTTACTCAAGCTTTTCACAGTGCACGAGTTAATGCGATGGCCTGAGGTAGCGAAGGAATATGGTCCTCATCTGTGCAGTACCGATATCTTCGACAACCAGCCCAATCAGTCCGGAGACGAGAAGGCGTACCAGCGGTGGCAGGATCTGCGCAAGCGGGTCATTGAGCATAACGTTCGCGTCGTTGCTAAATACTACACTCGCATCGGTATGAAGCGCCTGACACAGCTGCTCGACCTGACTGAGGATGAGACCGAGAAGTATATCAGCGAGCTTGTGTGCTCCAAGACTGTTTATGCTCGTATCGACCGACCCGCGCGGATCGTAAACTTCGCTAAGCCTAGAGATGTCGATGACGTCCTTAACGAGTGGAGCCACAATATGAAGAGTTTACTTGGGCTTTTGGAGCGTGTGGACCACCTCATTACCAAGGAGGAAATGATGGCGCGTATCCAGCCTGGAGCGAATGGGGGCAAGGAAAAGAAGAGTAAGAAAAAGGCTGTTTGAGCTAAAAGGCTTGATGTTAGACTCGGCTTCTAGAGTGAGGCATGAGTAGAGTCTGGATCATAGGGCATGTGAATGTACACTACAAACTTAGATCAGGAGTCAGGTGGGTGATTACATATGCAGACCCTCTGGGATTGCCCTCTATGCTGAGTTATCTTCTCTACCTGTGTCTATCTACATGTTCGGTCTATGTCAAGATGCGCTTGTAATACTCCAGACCCGTCAATGATTTCTATAACAACACCACTTTGAGTAATTGCACCATCATCGCTCATAGCTTATCAAGGTTTCTCCTCCTTTTCTGCCTCTTTCACGCACCGTTCTCTCAACCACCCAACCACTGGCATGGCCCAGTCGCGAGCGACAGGAACAAAATGGGTGCCCGGGTGGGTCAGCACCAGAGGGTCCCGACACCGCTCGACCAGCGCCATGCTGCGGTCCTCCGTGACGATCTGGTCGTTACTGCCAAGGAAATGGAGAGTCGGGGTCGCGATCTGCGGCTCGTATAACCAGTCCAACCCCGCGGTGGGCGGGGCGTAGAAGCCGGAATAGATGACGCAGAAACTTAGGGGACGGTTGTTGTTTGCTTGTCGAAGGTCCCGCAGCCAGGTATAGTCGGTCCCTGAGTTTGAGTTGGGGTCCGAGTTAGGTGGGTTGTGATGAGGTTGCTCTAATGCGGATGCTACCAAGGCGGCCATGCACCCTCCCTGACTGAATCCCATCACGCCGTCCACGCCCCCGGCTTCGCGGATAGCGGACGCGATGCAAGACATACCCGCTTCGAAACCGCGGTACTTACCTGTTGCTTCGTCTTTGCGCCACCACTTTGATTCTGAAGTCAGTTTCAACTTTCGAGGGAGTTAAAACTAAGGGAATAGAGAAGAGAAGGAAACTCACAGCCCAGTTGTCCAAATCATCCTCGTCGAGCGCCTCTGATGAATCTTCCGGTGCTTTGTAGCCGGGCACGTCCGATGGACGCAGCCGGTGCGGACCCGTCGGGTAGATCAGAGTGGGATGTAAGTTCAGCGGGGCCGCGGAAAGACCCTTTGTCAGCAGCTTGCTGAGGGCTTTGGTCTTAGCTGAGAAGAGAGTCCCGGATTGTGTGTAGCCTTCGATGAATTACGTTAGTGTGATTTAGTTATGTCTTCATCCTTGTGCGAGGCCTTGAGAGCAAGATGTTCGTGTGGTCGTCTGAGGGGCGACATGTTGAATGAAAATCATGTCAGATCCTATGTGCTGGTTGCGTGACTAAGAAATGCAAACTCTTCTAGTATGGAATCCGTGAAGTAAATTCCTTATATGAAAACCCTCTCTCTCTAAAGCACGTACCGTGAAGCATGAGGATCTTCAGCTCTTTCTTGCCCTTCGGGACCTTTGAAGCTGCCGGCTCGGTGGCAGCTGGTTGTCCGGCACTCGCCATTGGAGTGAAAGGTCGTATCTGGCACCAAGTAAATCTTAGATAAGGAGGCGAAGAAGAGTATTTGTAACAAATTAATCTGTTGAAATTCATTAATCGTAAATGTGGCTCTTTTGTAGAAACTCTTTCTCTATGTTTCTAATCTTACAAGCAAATGTATCGAGGTGCCTAAAGGGAATTGTAAGGAAGGCGGTGATTGGTGATAAGCTTTCCCGGCGTTGGAGACGATTTTGGCCCATCTATTTCATGCTCCGTTTCTGGGACGGGACCCTGAATCCACACGCGGCAGGAAACAGCTTGGGGCCAAGTAAACATGTCATGGCTATTGTGAATCTATCCAACAACCCTGATAAAATCGTAATGGGCTTTTTGCTATTAATTTATTATTAGCTTACTAGTAGTATTACTTATGAATTGGAACACTAAACTGGCATATGCCTTATGCTCCTTTACTCGTCCACTCCTTGCAACTACTAGGCCATGAGTTAATATCATGCCACGATAATCCGAGGCTATCCAAGGGTTTCCGCTGCGGGCTATAGTCCGTCGAAGATACAACGAAGTTTTTGATATTTTCAAATCTCATGAATAGGAAGTATCGAAATATACACTCTGGCTTGAGTCATCGGCCCCATGTTCAAAGATAGTCAGTGGTATAGAAAAGCAATCCTGGCCTGTGTACTCGATGTATTCATGAATTGCACAGCACAGCTGAGGGCGAAAAGAGACTGTTGCTATTTTAATTCCCTTATTAATGTAGCGAGAAAAATTGGTTGCACCATAACATAGAAAATAGCAGTCTCGAGACCTTACGCCAGGATATGTATCGAACTCTTGGCACAAAAGGAACTTTGATATTTGTCGAACGCCGCTCTCGAGTAGCCGCGACCTCCAGATCTTATGATACAATGGTATTTCCACCTTGTCCGTGCTTCGGATCGCCTCGGCCGTCTATCATGCAAACCATGGGATTATTCCATCTCCGTCTATTCTACCGCCCAAACGTCGTAGGATGAGTTTAGTGAGAAGCAGCGGCCTTGGCGTTAGGGTTGCGGGGATCGTTCTTCCATTCATCGGCTGTCACTTCACGTTAATGGATTTTGTCCGGTTGTCTCGAGTATTCCTCATTTCGTCACGGGGAGGACGTACATTTCATCATGGCATTCTGCGCCGAGTTGACACCGTAGGCAATGACGAGGCCTGGGAAATTTGTTAGATGGCTGGCAGCATAAACTAAACTGAGACTTTGGAATCGCGTATCGTACCGGCAACGAAGAAGGGCGCCATCGGCTTCACTATATTTGGCATTAGTCTTGTGCTTGTAAAGGCGTGCATAGGAGTCAATTGACGTACTCATGAGGCCCGGGAACTTCTTCAGGGGGGTAATTCCGAACCACATCATCTTGGCAGTATTGACGAGATAGGTAGGGGATATCGCTCCGGTGGTTTTATGTTTGCGTTAAATGGTTGATAGGACAAGACGGCCTGTGACGAGCGGTTTTCCGGTCAAAGCTCTGCATCTCCAGCCTTAGTCATCTTTGCCTAGCCTCTAGGCTGGAGGTGACTGTGGCTTGGGGAATCTGTGGCTGAGATATTAAGATAGGTGGGGCGAGGTACCTAACCTTGGTACATATGTATCTGGACTGGAAGGTACCCACAGATCTGACGGCTCCAGCACACTCTTTCCGCTAGTCCGCGTTAATTGATGTCATTCCTTCAATTGCAAGCCAAGCTAAGTGCAAGGTACATAGTAGCTTCAGCTTCCCAGCTCAGCTCAGGACACATTCTCCACCTCCACTTGTAATACAACAGTGGTGATAGAAAACCTGGGGTAGTCTACCTTCATCGTCAAGTTAAGTCTGACTCTTCACAACGGTACTACACAATTGCCAATTCTGCTTTTCTTATTACGTCTGCAATACTGAACAACCTTGAGTGCGGGGGACTTCACCTAGGTACCCAGATTTCGCTGTACCAAACCAATCGGCTCGCAGCTCTCCACGGGTTGACCCTGATTACCCCAATCACTTACTAAACTACTTTCCCCTACAACTCCGCATCCGTGTGCAAGCTCCAGGTGTTACCTTAACCACATTGGCAATTGAATATACGGACCGATTCATCAACTGCTCCTCATTCTTGTTTCTCGTCCTTGCGGCCTAAAAGGACCTACCCTTTTTGCCAAACGGAATCTCCCAACTTGTCTGCTTCTGCTTTTCTGCTCAATACCATATCCTCACCGTCATTCCTTGTCCGTACCTTGCTGTGTTCGACTAGTGAGATCAGTAGCCAGGTAGCATCTTTGGCCACCTCCGCACATTTTCGCATACCTGCTTCGTTGCATCAGTCACTCCTCCTTGCCTTCTCTTCGGCTTGCTACCACTATTATCTTGTTTACATTCGTTTCCTACCCCCTTCTCTATCAGTGAAACAGAAAATCTGTCGACAACATGTTCGCTCGAGGCATTTCTCGCGCCGCGGCGCCAATTCCACGCACCTTGAGGGCTTTCGGGTCAACGGCTGCCCAACGACGCACGCCCTCCATACATGACGTATCACCCAATGGCGTCGAATCATTCAATTCCAAGCAAAAGGAATTTAGAGAAAATCTGGTCAAAGCTCAGCAGGAGAGAGAAGCCAGTACGTCTGGTACTTTCTTCGCCCGTCCCCGATTACACCCCATCGAGAAATTAATTAGCTTATGTGATCTCTAGGACAACGCGCCGAGGCGTCCAAATCCGAATCTGACCGACCTGACGGGCTACTGTCTCGAGTTATCTATGGCACGAAGGAGGGCCGTGAGCTGGATGCGCAGCTCGAGGCGAGCTTTTCTGCTGTCTTGGCCCGTGGCAAATACGTTCATTCCATTGTGTTCCACGAAGTGAAGCCGGATAAGGTGGACGAGTACGTCGAACTTGTAGGCAACTGGTACCCCAAGATGGCTTCCATGGAGGGGAATAAGGTTCATCTCGTTGGAAGCTGGCGAACTGAAGTTGGTGACTGTGGCACGTTCGGTGAGTCGACCGACCTACGATACCCCCAATGTCCTTGCTAATATGAAACAGTCCATATTTGGGAGTACCAGCGTTACCAGGGTTATCACGAATCTCTGAACAATATCTCTAAGCAACCTGGTTATGACGAGTTCAGCGCAAAGCTCAAGACTTTGATCAAGAGCAAACAGACCTCTCTGATGCAAGAATTCTCCTTCTGGCCGACCACCTCGCCCCGCAAGCTTGGTGGCGTCTTCGAGCTACGATCCTATACCCTTCACCCTGGTAATCTACTCGAATGGGAGACCCATTGGCGACGTGGCCTGAAGGCCCGCCGTGAAGTTATGGAGGGGGTGGGCGCCTGGTTTGTTCAGATAGGAGACCTTAACACCGTCCACCATCTCTGGCAGTTTGCGGACTTGGAGGAGCGAAAGGTTCGACGGGAGCAGAGCTGGAAGCAGGAAGGATGGGCTGAAACTGTCCACAAGACCGTTCCTCTGATCCAGACCATGAAGTCGAGAATACTTATCCCGATGCCGTGGTCGCCAGTTGCGTAAACCCACGCTTGGCACTCTCTCTTCTTTAAGGCGATTCCACTCGAGTGGACGTTACTAGGGAAGGCTTGCCTTTGCGATGGAGTCTAGGACGCAGGCCCTTGATTGATTTTAGGAGTGCGCCGAGGGAACTTTGATGGAATCTTGATTTGGGTGTATTATACCGATAGCACAGCCTGCCGCGATGCTTTTCATTGGCTCTACTTGCTCTTGCTGAATACCTTAGCACAGAAATGAGAAGGACTTGATTACCTTCAGATGGTTGTATCCACGTCTGACGCGATTTTCAACGGTGCCTGATATTTCACATATGTGCTAATCATTGATATTGCTTGTAAATGGTGTGGCATGTGGCCCATCAAAACAGAGATGTATACTCGATCTAGTTTTGAAATATCGCTACTATATCACACTACAGTTTCTTTGTCTGCCTGCTGTGGGCGAATGAATGAGGCGAACATTGTCATAAAGGTGCCAGGTATCAAGGCTCGTAGTGAGTAACGATTAAAGGGACATCCACCCAAACTAGAATATTGTTATCTCATGGGAATATCGCTTACTAGGCCATCCAGTGTCACTCCTCGAATTCCACGCCCATCACAGCAGCCAGGTTCCGCCTCGCAAGACTCAGCGTATTAGACAGTGCCGTCAGCTTCGTAGACATGGACAGCAAGCTAGGATCTGCACTCTCGACTCGGACCTTCTCGCGGACATAGACCTTTTCAATCTCGCTGCTGTCTCCCCCCTGGTCTCCTATGCCCGCGCCCGCGCCCGCCAGGTTACGGATTCCTCTCATGGGATAAGCACTCTCGCCTTGGCCTTGACTGCTGCCCGTCTTACCCGTCGTCGGAGGCATGAAAGAAGGGTCTACCTCGTTATGTTTATACGTGAAGATCTTCTCGGCCTCGTCGTGCTCTAAGCGCCGTGCCGTGCCGATCGCCAGAGCGAGCTTGATACCTAAATTCACGGGCGCGTCTGCTGGCTCTAGGGCACGCAGGTACAAAACTAGACATGCGTCTTGGATGGTCACGTGAAAAGAGAGGGCCCGGCTCAAGGGGGGGGTGAATGAGTTGGAAGCCGCGGACCATTGTGTCCAGTCGCTTCCGACGATATTTGTTGTAGTTGTGGTGAGTGCTGTATTTGTGTCTGTTGTCGTTGCTGTCCCCGGCCTACTCGCGCTTGTTGCTGCAGATGGCGATTGCGTGGATTTATCCCCGTTGTTTTGGTTGCTTGGGTTTGCGGGAGGGCCTTTTAGAATGGCGGATGCCTCGTCGATATGCTGGGCTAGAAGACGCAACTGCGACGAGAGAAAAACAGCCGCTGCTGAGTCGTCTGTCTGGCTCTTGCGTGTTCCTTCGCTAAGACATAACGAGGCCAGGTTGTCGGCCTCTGTGAGCAAGGTGTTCAGCGTCACCAATGGCGCCAGATGGATCGGGTGAGCCGGATTTATTGATAGGGTCACGGGCGCGGTGGTCCGCAGCTTGGTGTGGATTGTCCCCTTGAGAAGTCGGGCGCCTACCCTCGCCACGTGCCCCTTGACTAGCTCAGCTCGCGGCGTGCTGAGCACGAGAGTGCTACCTGCTTCAATGGGCGCGATGAGCGCATAGCATTCCTCCAGACCGTGCTTGAGCGAGAGTAGAGTCGTTTGTAGTGAGTCAAGGAGCCAAGTCAGCTCGCGGGCCTGTGCGGAGGGTGAGTGAGGAGGCGTATCAGGCGGACTTGGGGGAAGTGCTTTATGAATGAAGTCATGAGTTTTAGGTAAAGGGGGAGGGGCTGGAGGTTGAGGCTCTGGTTCCACGAAGACGTAGTCGTCTTCCATGATCATGGTAATATGTATATTTGAAGCTCAGGAAGTGTAGTAGGAATTAATTGCTGAAAACAAATGATCCAGTGCTCAAAAACAGAAAGGGAGTGAACTGGTCCATACCTGAGTAGCATCCTCCTCGATTTTAAGCTGTTCTGGCGCAATAGGAGGCCAGATCTCAACAGACATGACCTCGACAGATGATATGAACAATCTGTGCGTTTACCCTGCGCAGGCAACCATCATATAACCCAGCCGCATCCAAGTGCCCGGGGACTTTTAGATGCAGGCCGCTGCGTATTAGAACTCTCGCAGAGATGTGATGTCTTGGTCGTGAGCCAAAATAGTGGAGAGCTACATCACATCAATGCCAGGCACCTGGATAACTTAAACCAAAGGTCCTGCAATGCCCAATAGGACGTTTCCGTCTAGGATAGCGAGCTACGCTGTGTGGGTCCTATCGACGGCTAGGCAAAAGCAACCTTGTCAAGCCCACTGTAAGTGCACTAAAATTTGGGGGAGCCGCCGCCCCACGTTCAGAAGCTTAAGGGACTCCACGAAAACCATACTATCATTTATTCTAAACTTTTCATGTATCTAATGAGTCTGATGCCAACAAAATACTGCCAAAAGTTGATATGACAGCAAGGATAATAATTTCTCACCGTTTTATTTGCTTGTCTGGAGGATGAGACAGTGTGCAGGTTAATTAGAGATCTAAACTTTGGTTTTCTTTAACATCCCTCCCTAGACCCGCAACGACAGCCACGATCATGGACAGACAAGAGGGTCAATCTCAACAGCTGCCTGATTCCACCAAAAGAAAGCTGTCGCCTATACCGAAGGGTATGTTCGCTTACCGACTAGGTAAAAAATATTATTCATCGGCTAAGTCTGTCCGTAGGAGCCACCATTCAGAAACGACCGATCCCTTCCAGGCCGATAGCAGCGTCTAGCAGCTCTGCTCGTCGCATCCATGTTACGCCTAAGACACCCTTCCGGTCCGTGACCGCGCGTGTGCGCAAGCAACTGGACAAGAACTTGCGGGACGCGGCTTCTTCGCGAAAAGCGTTTACGAATAAATTGTCCCAGAGAAACGCCTCACTCGGGGAACGCGTCAGTCGAATCCGACAGCAATCCCAAAACGCCGCCACTGGCGGACTCGGCCTGGGGTTGGAGAACACGGACGAGGTTGTGGTAGTCGGGACCGGACGTGCGCTCCAGAAAGTCACAGAAATCGCTCTATTCTTCCAGAAACAGCCGGACTGCATTGTCCAATTACGTACAGGAAGCGTGGCTGCTGTAGATGACGTTGTCTCCAAGGATGAAGATGGCCTCGAAGGCGACGTGACCGAAAGAGCCAGAATGGTAAGCTCGCTCGAGGCTTCAATCAGACTTCGGTGAAAGGGCACGCATTTGTGCCGTCGACTCTTTGCAATGTGCGCTCTTGATTTAAAAGCCAACCCCGGAAACACTCGTACGAGATTCATTCAACCGCCAGCACCGATATTCCGAATTATCGAGTGTAGTCACTATCTAGTGAGTACGAGACTTGCCGTAGACTCGCCAATGAGACATAACAACCAAAGAGAGTTGTCAAGGCTGCCTACTGTTCAGCCAATTCGAGTCTCAGGCATTAAGGTGTACTTGTATTACCTCTATCGCCGGGAAATAGTATGATGCTCGGTTGTTATGTCCGAAGACAATAGATAGCTTGGACTCTATCAGAGCTCTCAGCCAGCTAAGTCCGAAGACCGGGGTCAAGGATAGCCGCCAGCTTCAACAAACGCGAGATCAGGATGAGGGGTCTGTTACACTCAATATAACCTCCGCTCGGCAAGCGCGTCAAAAGAGCACCAATAGCAATTTTGTATAGACATCCCGAGATATTGTCCTCCTTTGTCCTATATTTGCCGTAACCTTTTATCCAGACGACATTACTGAATTTCAGACGCCTCGGTTTGTACTACAAGTCCCATGTCGTTATCACATTTTCCGTCATACATCATCGTCGGGGCTGGTGTTTTTGGTATCTCCACTGCGTTGCATTTAAAATCTAAATATCCCAATGCTAAGGTGACATTGATTGACCGCGATGAGCCGAATGCGCCCATTCGCCCTGCTGCGTCCTGGGACTGGAATAAAGTGATCCGCGCTGATTATCGCGACATCACATATTGCAGAAGTGAGTGTTTCTGCTTTCGTCTCAGGGCCGGCTTTCATCAACGTTTTGCTTGTACTTTGATCACGCTTGATAACCTCAGCTACCCCCAGTTGCCCTTGAAGCGCAGGACGAGTGGCGGACTAATCCCCTGTGGAAACCTTTCTATCACGAGAGCGGCGTTTACTGGATCAGCCGCACTGATTTTGCTGAGCAGGTAGTTGCTAACTTCAGGACACTTGGCCGTGATGCTGAACTGTATGCGTTGCCCGTGCAAGAAGCTCGTGCGCTATATGGAAGGGTTTTCGACAATGCAGACTATGAAGGTGTTGATAAAGTGTTAATTAATAAGACCAGTGGGTGGGCCGCAGCAAAAGAGGCCCTCCAAGCTGGAATCAAACATGTCATCAATCTAGGCGTGAAGTACATCACAGCTGAAGTCGACCGCCTGGAGTTCGGGGAGCAAAGATATTGCATTGGTGTTCGGACTCAAGAAGGCGTCACTATCAGTGCCGATCGGACAATCCTGTGCACCGGCGCCTTTACGCCTGTGCTATTGGAGAGGGCTGCTGACAGCACGCTCTATGATGCGCTCAGGCCCGAAGGACGGATGATCGCTGCGTCCGCAGCAACCGCTCTAGTGAACCTCGACAAGGAGATGATGGAGACGTTGAGAGACAAACCTATGTTTCTACAAGATAGCCCTGCTTACGGCGGTATGTCTGTGTTACGACGCGCCTCCGGCTATATTTGCTCACGTCTTACAGGCCTAATTACTGGGACTTTCCCACCTCATGCAGAGGATCAAATCAAGTTCTACGGGGAGTCCATCTGTCAATTTCCGCAAGGGTCCCCAGCGATCTCCAGGCCACCTTTGACGGTAGACTATAACCAGTGGGAAGTACCCAAGGCTCTCAAAGCCGACTTCATAGCCGCAGTAGGGGCTGCCTTCGGGGAGCGTGGAGGTAACTGGGAGATACACACCCACCGTCTCTGCTGGTAAGTTCATCTGAACCACTCAAAATTGACACCCTCTGCTTATACTCGTATGTGCATTGTGAATTGTGTGCGCACGACTAGCCTCTTTGTCTCCGTCCCTAAACTTCCATACCGTGAACAAGCCTGTTTGGGTGTAGCTAATTGTAGTATGAAGGGACTGTATTACTCCGAGCGAAGACTTCATTATCTCGCCGCACCCGGCCTCAAGTGGGCTGTCAATTGCAACAGGCGGTACTTTCCACGGCTGGAAATTCCTACCTGTAATTGGACGCTATATAGTCCAGATGCTAGAGCACACCCTAGACCCAGAGCTGGAGACGCGATGGGCCTGGGACCGACCCATCCCGGATTGTCCGGGCCATTCGTGGCCACGATACAATCTGAAAGAGTTGTTAGATAATGCCTGACAAATGGGGCCAGGCTCTGACAATCTGCAAAAGCGATTGAGTGGCATGGCACTCAGGTTGGCTATGAGATCCGAATTTGATTGGTGATAGACTTGTCCAAATCCGACCATACCTTTCGTCCGTGCCTTGAATAGCATCAAATGTGGTGTCTCAAACCTGCAACAGGGACATGACCGGCAGATTAATTTAAAAGCTCGTCACCAAAGCCCTGGGCCAGTCGCTTGAGTCGTACTGCATTACCCCAGATTTCACTTTCGGCTAATGTAGCGTGGGCGCGTTCGGGCGGAGCTTGATCTATACTGCCTAATCAGCCGGGAGCTCACGTGCAAAGCCAGGCCAGTCGGAGGTTTTCCTTCACGAGAAACTAGATTCCGCTTGCCCTTCCCGGTCAATCTGACCGTAGCCTTCCCTATCGATGATGTATGTGCGCGAGCTGAAAATATCTAAGGGGTAATGTCGTCTGAACGGTCCTACCGGCTCTTATAATGTGGGCATAAGATCACCTCTGCTATGGCTAGTCGCCTCAAATCCTCGGTAGGTGTAACTCTCTGTTCTCCAACGAACCAATATGTGGTGTCTTCGACGAAATACGTGCGCTGTTGCGGCTGCTGCTGTCCTGCTCTGTAAGGTCTCACCCGGGAGTTCTGCGTTCCATGGCGCCGGTAACTCCCTATACACACCTACGAAAGTCCCAGACAAATTACTCTAGGCTAACACAACAGGACTGTGTGAAGGCGTCCAGTCATGTGCTGCTCGAGCTACTATCGCGCTAGCTCCTCCAGCTGCCGTGTGCTCCAATGTCACTGCGGGCCAGACGTACGACTATATCATCGTCGGCTCTGGGGCCGGAGGTGTCCCCCTTGCCGATCGACTCACCGCGGCTGGGCACACGGTCTTACTCATCGAAAAGGGCCCGCCGTCAACGGGCATCTGGGGCGGTGCACTGAAGCCAGATTGGCTCAACCAGACCTCGTTGACGCGATTTGATGTGCCCGGGCTCGCAAATGAGATCTGGCACAACCCAACGGGAGTTGTCTGCACAGACGTCGACCAGATGGCAGGGTGCGTCCTCGGCGGTGGCACGGCCGTGAACTCGGGCCTGTGGTGGAAGCCACACCCCCTCGACTGGGACTACCTATGGCCGGAGGGCTGGAAGAGCCAAGACCTAGCGGGGGCTACGAATAGAGTATTTGAGCGCATCCCTGGCACCACAGTACCCAGTACAGATGGGAAACTATACCTGCAACAGGGATTCGATGTGCTGACCAGTGGGCTTGACGCAAGTGGTTGGAAGTCCATCACTCCTAATGATCATCCGGATCAGAAGAATCGTATGTCTCTCGGGTTATTTAAGTTCTACATATGCATTTCCAGCACTGTCATGAGGCTCTCATGGCTCTGAAATACTAATGTCCGCTACAGGTACATATGGTCACGCTACTCATATGTTCTCAAACGGCGAGAGAGGCGGTCCGCTGGCTACATATCTTGTATCGGCTAGTAAGCGGAAGGAGCTCACACTCTGGATGAATACTACCGCGAAACGAGTTGTGCGTACCGGTGGCCATGCCACCGGTGTTGAGATCGATTGCACCCCGAATGCATCCGGCCATGTTGGTGTGGTGTCGGTAACTCCTGGTACTGGCCGTGTGATTCTATCTGCCGGTGCTTTCGGATCGGCAAAACTGCTCTTAAGAAGTATGACCTCCCTCACGCTAGACATGATGAGAAATCAGGCTGACTCAAGTGGTGTAGGCGGTATTGGACCAACTGATCAGCTCAATGTTGTCAAGAACTCTACAGATGGTCCTACAATGATAGCCTCGGACTCCTGGATCAATCTGCCAGTTGGCTATAACCTTGACGACCATGTCGGAGTGAGTTGCCTTGCCTATAATTATAGAGACTTAGGTATCTGTCATTATCTAACGCCATTTCTAGACCGACATTGAAGTCTCACACCCCAATGTCGTATTCTACGACTTTTATGGCGCTTACTCCAAGCCCATAGTAAGCGATACGAAACTATACCTCGGTAAGTGCCAAAATATCATGATAGAGTCAGGAGATGAAATTAAACAACTCTGCAGAAAACAGGACAGGCATCTTGACACAGGCCGCGCCCAATTTGGGCCCCATCGTGAGTCCCCCCTGACAACCATATTTCTCCTTGCTTTCATTGACAAAAGGTGCAGTTCTGGGAGGTCATCACAGGGACAGATGGAGTTGATAGACATCTGCACTGGCAGGCACGTGTTGAGGGATCTAAAAACAGTTCGTAATGTCGTTTCTCTTACTCCTTTCTTTCATATCAAAACAACCGAATCTGCGTAAACACTGTCCTAACACTCTGCGACAGCTTCTATGACCATCACACAATACCTAGGAACTGGTGCGAAATCACGTGGCCGCATGGTCATTACCCCTGCACTCAATACACGTGTTGCAACATCCCCATACCTCAGCGATGCGGCGGATAAAGCAGCGGTCATCAAGGGTCTCGAAAACGTGCAGCAGTACTTCGCAGGCATCGCCAACCTGACCTGGATCCGACCTGCTCCGGAGCAGAACGCTACGGCGTATGTGAACTCGGTAAGTCGTCACCTATACGTTGGCGCATTCTCAAGCGCGTATCGGGACTGTCTGTTTTAGATTTCTGTGAACTGGTTATGCATAAAATGCAAGAACGATGCTAACTCAGCATTACACCCGAAAGATCCCCGCGACACCCTCGGCGCGCTGTTCCAACCACTGGATCGGCACGGCCAAGATGGGCCTCGACGACGGGCGCAAGGCGAACGGCACCGCCGTCGTCGACCCCGATACCAAGGTCTACGGCATGGACAACCTGTTCGTGGTCGACGCCTCCATCTTTCCCGGAATGATGACGGGGAACCCGTCGGCTATGATTGTGAGCGCGTCCGAGCATGCTGCCGACCGAATCTTGGCTTTGAAGGCCAGTTAGGTAGCCTTGATGGATGGGATGGGATGGGATGGATACGAGAATAAGGAAGCGTGATGCAGAGCGGATAAGTAGCATTTAAGTTTAATCAAAATATGAAATTTCGTTGTCATCATCATCATCATCATAATTACCACGAGAATTGATCGCTCACTTCACACACGCCGCTTCTCGTGTATACCTTCTCAAAATGTAAAATGTTATTGACGCCAAGACGAACTATCTAGAGAGAAGATATCTATCTCATACGTAATTTGGGGAGACCTAGTAAAGCAAAGATATGCTTGCTTGCTTGCTTGCTTGCTTAGTATGAATACTTAAGTTAAACTTACCTTATTAGAGTGAGGAAGCATCTCACTCAGCCTCATCTGACTGCACTGCTCATTCATTCATTCATCAAGCCTTCTGATGCACCCCACAAGTCCTCAACCGCACAATAACCTCTTTCTCAAACTTGGACTCATCCACATCCAACCCCTCCTCCTTCTCCTTCCACAACTGCCCCCGGCAGAAAATCAAAGTTTCCCAAGAAGCACTGTCAAGTCTCGCGAGTATATCCCTCGTCTCAGCGCGCAATTTCTCCTCTTTAACCTGCACCACCGCGCGATCGACGATAAGTTTTTCGGTGTCGCTGGTGAATTGCCCCATGTCCAGGTCCATGTTTATGTCGCTGGTTAGCTCGTCGCTGTATGCGCGGAGCGTCGCGGAGTCGATGGCGTTTTGGCGGAGTTGGCGGATCACGGGACACATGGTGGGTTCGCTTGCTGGGCCGCTGGGCGTTGGTGTTGGTGATGTTGAGGGAGAGGTGGAGGATGAGGAGGAGGTGGTGCTACCGGTTGAAGTGTCAGAGAGTGTGCAGAGGGTTATGCACTGGCACGGGCTTCGGATTTGACACATTGTTGATCTTGGTCTGAGTTAGTTGGGAGTCGTGGTAAGAAGGTAAGCTAGTAGGTAAGTGAGGTTCGGATGTTCCTCCTGAAGAATCGATGATGAGTAGGTAGGCAAAATCCGAAAAGGAAAATTAGAAATCAGTAGACTAGGCGGTTACCGAACGGTAAGTTTATCTCCGATGGCAAATTTGTTGTATACGTGAGTGTTCTTGCGGGCATACATATATAACCTGATCAAACAATGAAAATTAAACAATTGCTTAAATGCCCTTTTCTCTCTTTCTTTTCTTTGCCACAGCCTAAAGTATGCCTTTGGGCTTGTCACATTGTTCTCCTTTCTACTTTATGATGAGAGAGATCGGGACAAAGGCTTTCCATTCCATTTGCTAACAAACAAACCGAGGTTGATAATACAATAGAGATAGATGATTTTCAAGAAAAGACAAGACAAGACGCTACCTATGCTGTTACATTCTCAGTCTCTTTTATCAGACCTTGCCGATGGCAGTACGTCACGGAGCGAATATACGGATCCAGCTTCCAGTAACTACTCGTAATCTGGCCCGCGAGGTCGCTCCTTCTGTCTGCCTTCTCCTTCGCCTCTTTATTCTCCAAGCCCTGAGAAGCCCACTCGACCGTCTCAAGCTCGAACTCGCGTATCAACTCGTTGCGCTGCTGGTCTATCTCTGCCCTCTGCTCTGCCTCGTCCAGCTTGGCGTTCTCACCGGGAACGGGCTCAATGTATTCGTACTCCCACTGGTCTTTCCCGCCGTAGAAGGTTGGCAGGTTCTCCTCCGAGATGAACTTGAGGAGGTCCGCGGGCTTGCGCGTGAAGTTGATCTTGGATGCGATCACAGGGTCGAGCCAGCCTTGGATGATCTTCCATATTCCTGTTTTGATCGAGTTAGTTAGACTGGAGCGAAAGTGAAGTTGAAAGTGAGAGGAATGCGACTACGTACCCCAAAACACAAACGGTGCATTGTGGATCAGCACCACGCCCAGCGTCTCCGGGTATCTAGCCTCAAAGACGGTGACGAGGAACTTGACGACGTGGAAGTCCATATTCTTGAGACCAAAATTCGTCAAGTCGAAGATGAGGCAACACTTGTAGTTCGGGGGCTTGAGCAAGATGCGCAAGGACTCGATATTGTGCAGGACATACGACTCCATCGAGTCCCCCGACTGGGCGCGCGGATCGTGGTACTTGACGCGAATGATATAAACCAAGCGATTCTCTCTATCCGCAGAGCGCACATAGCTCTTGCCCGAGCGGTATTGCGCGATAAACCCCTTCTCGTCCTCGGTCTGTTCGTCGGCGGGTTTTAACCCGACACTCTCGCCCGTGCGTATGATGGTCTGCGAGATGTTGCGCTGCACGCGCCAGTTGACGGCCGAGACGAGCATGGCCATGGCCTTGGGGACGTCCCACTTCCGCGCGCGCAGGAACCGCAGCACCAATGCGTCCGGGTGCTCCGCTAGCACAAACTCCCAGAAGCTCTGCCGGAATTTCTCCGCCGTCGGAATGTCGCTCATGTGTTGCTCGAGCTCCCCGTCCAGGTCTGGTACTGGCTGTTCTGACCCGCCTATCTTCTCGAGGTTCTCTATCCCGCTGAGCCGTAGCAGGTGTACCCATGCTTCCTGGAGCTTCCTCTCTTCGTCCAGCGTGAGTTTGCCCAGCATGCCGGGCGAGGCAGCTGAGACAGCCATGACGGATATATATATATATGTATACTGTACGTCTCTCACAACCTCTGTTGTCTATTTGTTGGTTTATATATAAAGATTATAAGAGATAATGCTCAATTGTCATGTATATATAATGTGCTTCTATGTAATAATGGTCCCAAAGAAAATAAAGTAGAAAATAAAGTGAACCGCCCTTAATATGCGTGCTCTTGAGACCGGGGCCGTTTTTTCGACGGGTCCAATCCCTTGGCTGGCGCCGTAAGCTGAGCTGAGTGATGGCACTAATAATAGGTATAAGTATAGTTATGGTAAGGTTAAGGTTAAAGTAGGGTAGGCGGTCAAGCAGCAATTATTTATTTATTTATTCCTTTCCTCTTAACAACATAGAATTGTTCGTTATTGTAGCTAGCTTCACATGTCACCTCCGAATAGGTGGGCTTTAAAGAAGTAACCGTCAATCCGCCTCGGAAGAATTCACGCTTTTGGTTGCAATTGATAGTCTGTTTCTCTACTGAACTACCGCACCCAGCTAGCCAAATGTAATGAAATAGGAAATAGTTCACCACGTCTCCTCCCTCCTCCTCATCCCCAGACTACCCAGGTAGTAGTGATGCGCAAGTTGCGTAAGACGACGCCTCTTTTTATTCCCCAGTTCCAGTTCCAGACTCGTGGGGTTGAATACCATACCTGCTGTATTACCAAGCCCAGGCTAGCCATTAGCAACTAGGGCAGGAAACATTTGCCCAACTAAATGGACGTCACGGCCCTTATACTGTTACCGCATACCGCACCGAAGCGCTAAGCTTTTATAGGTGCAACAGGTGACGACCCACACATTACTCAACCCTGTGTGAGCTTGCGAGCTCAACCTTTCTCTCCCTTACATACATACCCCCCTACCCCGTACCCCATTTCATCGATTGCACTAACCTAAACTACTACATAGGAGGGTTACTAAACCACCAACCCCAGAAACTTATCGTGTAAAAGGAGGTATTAGCTTGCGAAACTTGGCAGACGTTAGGTCTGCCCAACCTCTTTCTTCTCACGTACCCCAGGATCGACGTAAAACGCGGGGTTGAACTGAGAGGGGTTTACTACGGAGGTAGGTAGCTTTACCAGATAAGGAGGTCCCGCAGGCGCTAGGTTGGAACAGTTTCTCGAGTTCGCCTGTTGCTTTCTCTACGTAACCCCTTCCCGTTATCATTGTACATGCTAGGTTACCTCTCACTAGATTAGTACTCTTCCCGAGATATTCGACCCCTTTTTGGGGAATCCGGGGTTGGTTGGGGAAGCATGACGTCGTTGTCCTCGTCATGTGATAGTGAGGATATACCCATGAGGATGATGATGGTGGTGGTGATGATGTTTGGATCCGAGAATCCTACCATCACACAACCGCCATCGAGATTCTTAACTGAATAGGTTATGATTGTGAAGTTCTCTTTTCATAGACAATTAACAGTTTTCTCTCATATTTTTCACTACTTGTGGAATTCAGTCGTCTATCTCTTGTGTCGAGACTAGATAACACTTAAGATGTAACAGCAATAGTAGTTTCCAGTCGGATCAATCTTGTAATTAAAAATATTTATAGGTATTATGCTCCTTCTAAGCTAGATCTAGGTATCAATCAAGTTGTAGAATATTACACACCCGCTAAACCTCTACATACAACCCATGCGTTAGGTAAGTAACGTAAGCTAAGGAAAAACAACAACAAACTCTTCTCTACATGAATGTCAAATCCTGCGTGACATTTCCCCACTTCGCCCCGGCCATATCGAAGAAGTAATTGCTCTTCGGAGCCCATTGTCCCGTACCGCCACGAGGCAGGATCCTAGGCGCGGAGACAACATACGTCGAGCTCAGGCTCATCATGGGCTTCTCCTTCATGGGCGCGGATGTCTTCGGCACGATGATCTTGGCGCCCTTCTTCTCCATGATGCGCAGGAGGCGTAGGAAGAGGTGTGCGCTGACGTCCGCGCCGAGCGTCCAGGACGCGTCCTCGTAGCCCGTCAGGAACAACAGGTTCGGCACACCCTCGACCATAGCCGCCTTCCACGCGAACCGGTCGCCCAGCTTTACGGGCTCCCCGTCCACGACGAACTTGATGCCGCCGCCGAACTTGAGCTTCAGGCCCGTGGCAGTGACGATCACGTCAGGGTGTAACGCCGCGCCGGACTCGAGCTCGATGCTGTTCTCCGTCACAGTTCTGATCTTGTCCGTCACCACGTCGGCTTTACCCGAGCGCAGCGCAGCGTAGAAATCCCCTTCTTTGCAGGCGCAGAAACGCTGTTCCCAGGGGTTGTAACGCGGTTTGAAGTGCGGGTCCCACTTGATATCCGGGGGAAGCTGTCTGATTGTCACTCTCTTGATGACAGCTTTGGCCAGTCCGGGAAACGTTCTGCAGATCCACGTCGTGAAGACGCTCTTGAACGTCCAGAAGAGCCTGTTGAGAGGGTGGGCGATGAAAGTCGGCAGGATGGCGAAGAGGAGTCTTGTGAGGAAACTACTGGTGGGTAGGGAGAAGATGTAACCGGGACTGCGCTGGAGCATGGTGACGCGCTTGGCCTTGTCGGTGATGGAGGGGAGGATGGTGACGGCCGTGGCGCCGCTTCCGATGATGACGACGTCCTTACCCGTGTAGTCGTAGTCCTTGGGCCAGAACTGTGGGTGGATGACCTTGCCCTGGAACCTCTCGATGCCCGGGATGACGGCCTGCATGGGGGTCTCGTAATCATAGTAACCCGTACCGAGCAGGACGAAACGTGACCGGAACGTCAGCGGCTTCTCCTCACCGGGCGCGCTGACGCTCAGCACCCAGCTCTTGGTCTCGGTGGACCACTCGGCGGCCTCGACCTTGTGGCGGTAGCGGATCTTCTTGTCTATGCCGGCGGACTCGGCGGACTGGATCAGATACTCCTTTATCTTGTCCCCGCTCGCCATCGACTCCGTGTGGCCCCAGGGACTCCAGGGAAGTCCGAATGTGAAGATGTCCGAGTCGGACCTAATACCCGGGTAGCGGAACAGATCCCACGTCCCGCCGATAGAGTCGCGGCCTTCCAGGATCACGTAGCTCATGCCTGGAGGGCCCTGGTTCTGGATACGATATCCCGCATTGATGCCCGAGATGCCTGCACCGACTATGACTACATCGAAGTCATAGTCCGCCGCGACGGGCGCTGTGGCCGACGACGATTCGTCGGTAGAATGTGTATTGGCCATAGGATGAGTTCTAACTTTTTGCACGTAAAACTAGGGAGGAATAACAGTGTTTGTTTTGAAAGATTTGCAATGCTCTGTATCGTGTTGATGGGGAAAAAAATTATGTGTGAGTTTCTCTAAATATTGGCAAGTAGAACAATGAATGGCTTTTGATAATAACCTTTTAATTTTCTTTATCTTTCATATGAAGCTAGTTTTTTACATGTTCATGAGCCAAATGTTAAGGGAGCTGTTAGGCACATTGAAGGATGAGACCTGAGGGGGCCTCGGGCCCCGGTTTGGCCCCACATGTCCACTAACAACAAAGCTAAGGCTAGAAAATGGTGTCGCATTCGGGCAGTGCGGCGTTTAGTTATTTTCGCCTCAATAGCGTATGACAACTGACTGCCCTATCAATACTGTTGTGAGAGGGGAATGACAAGAAATAAACTAAGAGATATGCCTCGGCACTTGATTTGGTCGCAACCTAAACCTAAAGATAACTATAAGCCGGCGCAATTCCATCCAGACAACCCGTGCGTCGGGGATTGGGGTATCCCGGGTCTGGTCAATCATGTGCGAAGTGCATAAGATCTACGACAGTACAAGTGCCTACGAAACAAAGCCACGCGTCAGATGGGTTGGGGGTGTTTTCTTACTCCTTGTCCAACTACCTAGTTTCGGTATCGTACCTGTCGTGAAAGAACACAGAAGAAAACACGCTGATACTACAGCATACATTAGCTTGATAGGTATTGTTGAGCCTCGCGCTGATAATAGTTCGCAAACTATACCCCAAAAGGGAAGTGATCTTCATATTGTGTGGGTAAGATTTGTTTCCCCCAGACACAATTGGCCAGCTAAACGAAACCGAGGGTACTGAGTCAGAAAGTACTTCTTTCGTATCTCAGGTACACTCGCTCCTTAGCGTTGGTTGACCGGGATCGCTATCGGTTTTATCCGAGTCCACCCAGATTATTGATACGTCCCCTATCCTAGGTGAATACTACCCTATCGTCGAACTATGTAGGTATCTACTTCAAATAGTCGGTTGCCTCAAGGCAGAAGCTTAAGAATTTGTTGATAGGGAGGTGTGCGGTAAGTAAACGCTAGCGGCGTGCAAAGTATCATCATCCGACTTCTGGTACAGAAAATAGACACGTGGGTGCACAAGAAAGTCATACGCTCAGGAGTCAATATGCAGCGAAGCAATATATGTAGAATTTAGATACTGATTGGAACTTTACTACCCACCAGCAGAGGACGATCCGAGGGGTTTTAAGACAACCAAAAATCGTCGTGATTTGTCGTTCTGATTGGACGGTAACTACGGTGGAGACGTTAAAACCCGCATTATTCATTATTGTTTCTGCCTTAGGTAGTAGTGCAGAGTCTATGATCCACCAAAACCACCACACTGATCGCGTCAGCTCCTTCAGCTACCTAAGTAGGCACCCCTATTTGACGCCATCCAGATGCAGAGCCGAACACCCTGCAAGAAACTTCCTAGCATCTCTCGTAGCCTCCTCCGCCTCCCTATGGAAACCCATCCTCGTGCCCAGCAGCAAGATGTCGTGCGGGCAGCCCTTGGAGACGCACAGGTGGATGGGCCAGCCGCGTTTCGCGAAGGCCTCGGCGAACGCCCTGTTGTCGTCGGAGAGCACCTCGTGGTCGCCCGTGTGCACGAACATGGGGATATTGACACCATCTAGAATGAACGGGTCGCGCAGCGGCGACAGGTACGGGTGCGCCGGGTCGATCCTGCCGTAGTTGGTGACGGTGCGAGCTCCCCAGCGCGCGAACTCGGCATTCAGGTAGTCCGTCTTGTAGTAGGGTGACTCGCTGATGTCCAAGGTGACGTCCATGCCCGCCTTCACATCGACCCAGGGAGACCACAGGAGTGCAGCCGCGGGCGCTGGTAGCTCGAGTTCCTTGCCGTATTCGTGGATGTAGCGAAGTAGTCCCAAAACGATGTTCCCGCCGGCCGAGTCGCCAGACAAGATGATCTGAGACCCGGGGATGCCCATCTCCTTCACCAGGTGGAGGTAAGACGTCAGGGCGTCCTGCAACGCCGCGGGAAACTGTCCGCCTTTGCTGCTCGATAGTCGGTACTGCGGCGTGCAGACGTACCTGCAACCCAGATGCTTCACGAGCGTCTTGGCCAGGAACCCCGTGTCGTGGTCGCGGCCGTCGCCGATGACGTAGGCGCCGCCATGGAAGTGAAGCGTCACCGTGGTCTTCGGATCCTTTATCGCGGCGGCCGTCGGCCGGGACGGCGTCCAGGTCGCGCCTATCGTCTGCGGTTGGATCTCCTTGTCCTTCAACGGCCCCCGGTATAGTCTATCTGATTTTGACTGGATGATTTCGAACCGGTCCTTTTCCCGTCCAGGCTTCAATTTTAACTTGCCCCCGGCTGAGAAAAGGGACATGTATAGTAGAAGGAGCCGGATAGTCCGGACGCGAACCGCTTTGTTGAAAGACCATAGTCTCGATGGACGTAACCATGGGATGAAACAGCATATAATGTCAAAGACGTAGTGCGAGAGCAACACAGGCGTCGCAAATAGGATATAAAGAAGGGACGCCATATTTGCGAGTAGTTAGTTGACCCGTAGTCCGTGTTTCGAAGGACACTCTCCAACGCCAAAATGATAATGCTGCTGGCACTCTATTGTAGAACTTTTATCTATCGGTCGGAACCGCACAACACAAGTATGTAGGTATTTCTAACTTTTGAATAAAATATTATAGAAAGGAAGCACATGCCTCGGTAAAGATACTAAGAATACATCTTACAAGTAAAATCCATTCACGCAATATCATTTGCTGATCCTTTAAAGAGCTAACCTGGGCTGAAATTTGACCAGGATAGGTCTGTACAACAGTAGGTAGGTTCCAAGGTTTGTTTTGAATCTGAAGCGTGTACCGTAGTGTACATTCCGAGTCTCTTTAATGGGTCCCAGCAATGTCACACTAAGCTCAGCTGGTAATATTTACTTATGTGTGTACATATGTACAGACATGCAGGCTGATCCGCTGGCGTGGTTCGCTATGGATAGGTGGGGGTAGGTTCGTCGCAACGGCCACCAACCGTTAGAACCATACTCTGCCTATTACATACATACGTCCACTGTTTAACACGTGAACAATTTAGCAACGTTCTGAACGTTAATTTAATGTAACATCTTCACTATGCGCGTTTGACGTTGTAATAGAGTTAAGCTTAATATTATATCTACAGATCTGTGTTGTATATACAGTGCAGACACTGATCTCTGCCCCTAACTTATCGAGTAATGACACAGTGAGAATCTATAAGCATGTATTTATCTATGTAGTGGGCATATGGCACAGTACGTGTCTGGGTACAGCAGTATATAGTAGCTAATATTGAGATTTAAGCCAATGATGAGCGGCCAAGGGTATCCCGAACTAACTCCTGTAGCCAAGTAGGCCAGCCCCTAATTCCAGAGATCGGCGTCGCGCCTCTAGGGAGGATCAGCTGTCCGCCCCGCCGGCTCTTGATCTGGGCGACAATGGGGTCCGCGATCTGCTTGCTCGTGAGCATGTGCACGCCCGACTGCACCAGGTGGTCGGCGAAGTCTTCTACTAGCGGGGTGCGGACGAAGTTGGGGTGCACGACCGTGGTCAGCACGTTGGGCGCCTTGTAGACGTGTTTGAGCTCGCAGGCCAGCGACTCGTGGAACGCGAGGGCGGCCGCCTTCGTGGCAGAGTAGTCGGCGCCCGTGGGCAGGGCCACGTACGACGCGAGGCTGGCAACCGTCACAATATGGCCCTTGTTGGCCTGGATCATGTGCGGCAGGAACTGCTGCACCAGGAACCAGTGGGAGATGGTGTTGACGCCGAAGATCTTGCGCAGGAACTGCTCCGACATCTTGAGGATGGAGATGGGCTTCGTGATCCCGGCGTTGTTGACCAGGATGGAGGGGTGGCCCAGCTCCCGACGTACGCTGTCCGCCACGCTGGCCACCGACTCGGAGGACGTGACGTCGCACTCGTAGTACCGCACGCGGGGGTTGTTCTCCAGCGATTTTGGTAAAGGCTGCACGTCCAGGACGGCAACGCGCACGCCCAGCGCCACGAGCCCGTCCACGATGTCCGTGCCGATTCCGCTCGAGCCGCCCGTGACGACTGCGATCTCGTTCGGCCAGTCCCACCCTTTACCTCTCGTCACACGCCACGAGTTGGCAGCGATCGTGTTCAGCACCCCGTTCAGTTTCCGTACCACGCTTAGCGCGAAAACCACGCGCAGTACCGTGGTGAGGGTGGACATGTCGAATTCCGGCGAGATTTGCAGGCCGGGTATCTTGCTGGCGATGTCCAGAATCAGTTCGCGCACGGCATTGGGGGCGTAGGTGACGGCGAAGAGGAGTGGTCCGGATAGGAGCGGTGATAAGTAGACATCTCGGAAACGCGCGCTCCAGTCATGAAAAGGTGAATACAATATCGAAGCCATGGTGAACTAGAATGTTTTTACTTTCTCTTCAACGGACCCCTAATTCACTCCGAATAGTTGCGCTGTGTATGATAGGCGTTGTCCTGATGAGGAGAGCCTTTCTTCGCTAGAGCTGGGAGAGCATTGGTCGTCATCTTCGAGACCAGGGCAGAGTATTATTTAACCAAAGACGCTGTATTTTCCAGTACCTGCATCGACACACATCTCGTGATATTGGCTTAGAGCTCCCGAAACCCCCGATCTTGGAAGATTTGCACAACCTAGACAAACTAGTTCCAATTGAAACTGAGACAATACGCCTCGGCACCTGGAGAGGTTGCCAAGCTTCATGGCGAAATTCGCAAACTAAGCCGTTCGGAGTAAGAATAGTATGTATAGACTCTCGCGCCAGCTGCTGGCCGGGATTACGCGGGCTCACCGGGGGGAGACCGGGGTGGAATGCGACCAATGCTAACCGACGTCTGTGGAGCTCGAAGAAGTGGCCTCAGGTCCAGTCTTCCTGCCGATTTACAGGCCATTTGGGCATGCCCAGTTGTCGGCGACATTTTACAATTCTTTTCCCTTATCATTTGGTGTAATCAAGGATCCTCCCCCTCATCCCCATATTTCTGCCCCCAGACATATGCCTCTTTGACTGCAGAACAGTCTGTGCCCTATTTTGACCTTTCTTCGCACCAGCTCTCAATATCGGCTAGCACAAGATGGTCTTCCCCGGTCGGTTTAGTACCGGCTGCAAGCGGTGTCGTCAGCGCAAGGTTAAGGTGAGTTTTGACAGTATTACGTCAGGGGCGTTCCTAGTTCTGCAAGCCATGAGAACAGCTTTCCAAACGCCTCGTTCTTCGCCTCGTTCTTTGTGATGTTGTCTCGTTTGTAGATGGGAAAATATGTGAGAATTCAGACGTTGACTCGCAGATCAGTGCGACGAAAGTAGGCCATCATGTCGGCGTTGCTACATCTACGGGAAGCCGTGTCCTGGTTATACTGATCAGTTTCACTTCCGATTCGACAAGACTGCCACCAAGCAGAAGAACCCCTCGCCGGCGGCCAACGGGCGTAGTGAAGAATCTCAGTCATCATGTCAGCCATCGTCGTCGCCGCCGCAGCAGCAACAGCAGCAACAGCAAGAGCAGCCGTTGCAGCCGCAAGCCCAAGAGACAGTCAACACCCAAGCTGTAATGCACGCCAATGTACAATCTCTTGCTATCATGCCCCAGTTAGATGTCTCGTACAACGATGTGTCGCTTTGCTACTTTGTTCGTCGCTTTGTGACGCCCGAGGAGGGTGACAACCTGCCAGGTCATCTAAGCTTCCTCCCAAGCCTCTATAACCATGACGGCTATGGTCTACTGGAGTTGGCGACCTTAAGCGTGGCCCAGATGGCGGCCTATAATCAGTTCGGCGGCGACAAGTTCCGCATACAATCATATCAGAATTATGGCCGTGCCGTCCGCACTCTGCGGACGGTCATCGAGACGCAAGACAAAGTCACTGATGATAGGGTCCTTGCCGCTGTCTTGCTTCTGTGCATGTTCAAGGTGGGCATTTAATTTTCTCCGCTGTTATTGAATGTCAGTTTATTGACAGCTTGAATAGGATATCGGCGAAGAAGGATGGGGTGATGCTGGCGAACATGCTTCCGGTTTATACTATCTCTTAGAGAAAAGGGGAGTAGAGCAGATCTTCACAAATAGGGGGTTCGAGTTGTTCCTTCTCTCACTGTTGAAACTGGCAAGTTGACCGACCTATACCTGTTCTTCTTGGCCAATAGAATAAATGCTAACTATCGTATACAGCAAGTGCACTCGTTTCTCCATCAGGATGATACGTATAGCGATCCAGGTGGGTTGGTTGCTTGGCTAGGTAAATTTGATCCTATGATGCGCGCCATGGCTTTGATGACAAAAACCATGCGCCTGAGGCATAATTTGTTCAAGTACGGCCCAGGCCTAAATACAGAAAACGGTTCGGAAGACTTTAAGCCTGAGCTTCAGGGGCGCTCCAAGGAGGAAGATGCGCCCATTCTCCAGGCGTGCTTCGAAGCTCTCGGGGAATTTGACACTTGGGATGCGGAGGCAGAAGCATATTGGAAGAGCACATTCGATGGGCGGAGTATACCCGCCGCTCTGGGCGAATTGGCGGCAAGAGAGGCCTATTACGACCCTAAGACGGCTTGTATTATTATTTTGGTTCGGTCCGCTCGTTTGATAATGTTATTAAGCATACTGGAATACCACGATACGATCCGAGTGTCCAACGGGGACGAGCCCTGGAGCGTGGGCGACGAGTCGGCATGGGCGGATTGCATCCCGGTCCTGGAGCACAGCGTCCGCTTAACCATCGATGACATGCTCTGCTGCGTGCCGTTTGCCCTGGGCGACCTCAGCCCGGACGGGCAGTCCGCCAATATGCCGTACGACGGTGCTGCCGCATTAGTTATCACCCAACCCATGAGACTGGTCACATATTGCGCTTACGCAACACCGGAGCAGAGGCAGCGCAGTCAAGAAATACTAATTCGCATGAGATCTGTCATCGGACTCCGATCTGCCGTCTCCTGGGAGCAGGCCGCGTCACAGAGCTCGGCGCCACAACAACTGGGGACTCAGAACTTGATTCGCGCCATGGCAATGTTAACAGCGCGAGGAAGTCCTACCCTCTCGCAAGCATCGTGCTGAATAGGTCCACCGAGCCAAAAAAAAAAAAAAAAAAAAAATAACCTAATCAAA
>Ga0247782_1000245_pt1 | contig 57091 bp, 51 predicted proteins | sample UWRJL019104C5_FD_179928 | JGI IMG/M metagenome (GOLD analysis project Ga0247782, IMG submission 179928) | Plant litter microbial communities from Arlington Agricultural Research Station in Wisconsin, United States - UWRJ-L019-104C-5 | ecosystem: Environmental > Terrestrial > Plant litter >...
GGGGGAAGGCCATAAGGGAGTTATCATACGTTAACGCCGGAGCACCGAGTTGGTACTACACCCATCAGTTAGCGGAGAAAACGGTTTACCAATTTAATCTAACATTCTTTAAACAATGTCTTAAAAAGAGGTAAGAAGACAAGCCTACATATAGGAAGACGAGGTTCGTACCTCGCAACCAGGCTTCGTACTGTCTTGGCACAACAGCAGAAGTCCTTATCTTGATCTATGCTAACCTTAGTGGGATTAGCGCCCGATCATTGCTGCCAACTACATGTACATAAGGTATAACTGGGTGAGGTACGTACCTCGCATTCGTGAGGAGGGTGATGGCCTGGGAATATCTTAGGGTAACCCAAAGAGGTAAGTGCTAGTGATCTATTTCCGCATAGGCGATGACCCTGGGGGCCAACGTCTTTCTCAGCCATCCTTTCCGTGTTTACATCTGTATACTCATGCCTAATTTATAACTCCTGAGAGGTTAGAGAGATACATACCTCGCTTTCATATTTCTTAATCGAAACACTCGCAGATTTTATCTCCTATTTCCTTCGCGGACTTAGTCGTTCAAATGCCGTCCGTTTATACCCAGATCATGGCAGGTGCTGGGCCTATATGGATATGGGCTATCCGCCTCCTGGATTCTCATCTTCGTGATTCATGGCTTCCTAGATGTCTTGAGATTCCATTCTTCTAGTATATTTACTGTAATTACGAGTGGTTATTCACAGAAGCCTAAACGCAAAGTTGAAAGCCAGGCCAAGTCAAGTCAACGTCAAGATGAGCGATACCGGGAGCAGTAACAACCTCAAGAACGAGGCGAGGAGTGAGAAAAGAAAAATCTCCCACTTCGAACTAGTGCGCTCCCAAACCCTCATGACACCCGAAATCATCAATCACGTCTACCCGGGCTCAGGCACAGAAGCAGACCCCTACCTAGTCGATTTCGTACCCGGGGGCTTCGATCCAAAAAACCCCTACGACATATCGAGAAAGATGAAATGGCTCATCACCGTGATCATGTCCTTCGGCACTCTATCCGTCTCCTTATCCTCTAGCGCCTTCTCCGCCGCCCTGCCGCAGATACGGTCAGATTTCGGCGTGAGTTCTGAGCTCAGCATCTTGAGCGTGTCCCTCTTCGTACTAGGATTCGCTATCGGACCCATGGCCTGGGCGCCTATGGCGGAGTTATACGGGCGGCAGATCATCTACGCGGCCATGTTCTTCCTTGCTACTCTTTTTGGCGGCGTCTCCATAGCGAGTTCGAATATTCAAACATTACTTGTATTGCGGTTCCTCGCGGGGACGTTCGGTTCTTCTGCCATAGTCAATTCCGCTGGCGTCATATCTGATATTTTCGTCACGCAAGAGCGCGGCTTGGCTGTTATGACGTATACTTCCGCCCCCTTTCTGGGTCCTACTCTCGGACCTGTTGTTAGTGGTTTCTTAGCTCAGGCCGGTGGCTGGAAATGGGTTGATGGTTTGACTGTCATATTCACTGGCATCATGTTCTTTCTGGGGGTGGTTTTCGTCCCCGAGACGTATACGCCGTATCTGCTTATCAGACGCGCCGAGAAGTTGTCTAAGATTACGGGGAAGGTGTATGTCAGCAAGCTCGAGGTCGGCAAGCCGAAGAAGACGCCTAGTAGCGTTTTCTATAACTCGATTGCTAGGCCCTGGGCTATTCTCTTCTTTGAGCCTATTGTCTTGGCCATTTCCATCTATTCGTCTATCGGTAAGTTACAATCTTCTTTTCCCGGTCACAATCATCAGGTCCATCCAACACAAGGAACATGTGACTCACTGTTGAACGTCGCTTAGTATATGGAATTGTATATCTCATATTCACCGCATTCCCCATCGTGTTCGGCGACCAACGTCACTGGTCACAGGGAGTCGCCGGGCTCTCCTACCTCGGCATCATGATCGGACAGTTCTTGGCCATGATATTCTACGTCTTCCTCGAGATGGCGTACCGGAAGAAGATCGCGAAAGACCCTTCCAAAGCAACCCCCGAAGCGCGCTTGCAACCTGCCACGATTGGTGGCGTATTACTCCCCGTGGGACTTTTCATTTTTGCCTGGACTACGTTCACTTATATCCATTGGATCGTCAGCATCATCGGCTCCGCCTTTTTTGGAATTGGCCAGGTTCTGCTCTTTATTAGCTTGATCAATTATGTTCTTGATTCATATACCGTCTTTGCTGCTTCGGCGCTTGCTGGAAATGCTATTCTGAGAGCCTTATTTGGCGCCGCTTTGTAAGTCTACAGAATACCCTGTCCATCCGATATTTATCTAGTGTTTCTTTTTATCTTGGATCACTAACGGCGGCGGCTCGTAGCCCCCTGTTTACACAGGCCTTATATGAGAACCTCGGCGTCCAATGGGGATCATCTGTCCCGGCATTCTTGTCCCTTGCCTGTGCTCCGATACCTTTTCTCTTTGTCTGGAAGGTCGGCAAGTGGCTTCGCGATCGTAGCAAACTTGCCGCCGAGGCGAGGAAAGTTATGGATCAGATCTTGCAACAGCAGGCCAGTGCCGATAGCAAGATTCTCGAAAAGGTCGAGGCGCAGGTTATGGCCGAGTCATTGGCAAGTGAGGATGAAAAGTCGCGTTAAGGTGTTCGACTCATGCTCAGAAAGGACACCTATACATGCGCTTGTTCTGAAGGGACATGGGGGTAGTTTAGCCAAGGTATTCCTACGAATTGAGGGTATATAAAAGATACGAAGCGAATGGTATGGATATATAAAAATAGAATTTGGGATGAGACCGTCACTGGTACTTTTAGGCTCAGGATATAAGTTTAATCGAGCAGTTCTGTTTCTATCTGGAGACTCTCAAAACTGGTACAGCATATGTAACTGACGTACGCCTCTTCAAAATGACACGTGTGAGGCTGATCACTAATGATGGCACCATGAGATAGTAACATCCATTGTCAGCGTTTGAAGTAACCCAGAGGCAGACTAATAAGGAGAGCCCTCTAACGGTCGTTGCATTGAGGCGTTCATCAGGGGCGGCGAGTCCGTAGCAGGCGTTCTGTCGCCATCAAGGTGTGAATGATGCTGCGTCACCCCGTGTTTCTCATCTCGTAGCTGTGTCTGCGCTGACAATAACCACTCTGTGGGAAACAGGGGCGCTTCCTCAAATACCTCACTCGAAATACAGCTGCCAATCCGGCCAGCGTGTGCTACGTGAACATGACGCGAACGATCAACGCGCTAAAGTTAAGAACACGCTGCGTTGAGTGTATTCCTATTCACGGGGCAAGGATTGCGACATGCGGGCATGGGAGTTCTGGTCCACCAGCAAGTCGGGTTCGTGGGTGAGAATACAGGGCTCATGGGCGTAGAGCCCGACCTTGTACGTTTGGGACTTGCATGACAGATACCATCAGCTGCCACCTACCACTCCTTTGTTACCGGCCTCGAGATCGAAGGAAGACAACTGGCGACTGTCCTCGAGGCTGCACGCTTTTCACCCTTTCCCTGATACAGAGCCTAGAGGGAATGCCATGAGAAAATCCGATTGTCTACGGCAATACGAATTCTTGAAAGCTAAAAATTGTGTCCCTGAGACGTGCCTACCACGCTCAATAAAGGTAGTGGGCGTGGCTAGGCACTCAGCTACAACGGTGGGATTCGCATGCATATTGTTAGATGCTGTCAATCTAAGTAGTTATTAGGCTATCTGATAAGAGTCTCGTCAAGACTCGATGCTTAAAAATATAGATCTCCCACTCTCGTTAGCACTCTATTGTTCCTTCTCTCTGTGTCCTCAAAAGCCCGAACTAGGAAGCGGACTGCTGAACGTAGCCGTTGATAACCCAGATTTCGCTCATCGTAAAGTAAACGATCTCGGCATGTTGGGCGCTGGGCAGTAAGCAGCCCATGATCGGCTTGATTCGCTTCCAAAACTCAGCCACATTTTGCCCCTCACGCCATTGGCCTTTTCACATATCATGATACACCATCTATCTATACGGGTTAGGAATACCGGTATAGTCCATCAGATATTGTGCTGAAGCCTTTGGCAGGGGAATGAGACCACAGAAGGCCACAGTGATTCACCAGTATAAACGTGTATTGTCATCCATGGGGGAGCAATATGGTTCTCCCACAATAGCACATCTCGCCCACGAGAACTACTATTCATATCACAGCAAAGCTTAAGTAGTATCAAGGGGATCTCATCTCCAGATTCCGGCCATGCGAATCTGAACTGATTGGTCCTCCTCGCTATCCACCATACTCTTCCTGGCTATTTGTCCGGAAGGACTTCGGAGCACTCACGGCCAATTCTCGTACGCGGAAAAGTAGCAGAGAAGCTGCATTCACGGTGGAACCGCGGTAATAGAGGCGGGCTGAGGATTTAGTTGTCCCTGGAATATCTCATCCGGCAACGGCTGCTGTGGCCCCTTTAGCTTCGGGCTGCGGTGTCGATGAGTTGGCCTGCTCTGAATTTCCTGAATTGGCACCACCTCGTCGCCCTCTGCCTCGTCCGCCTCTTTTAGAGCGTTCAGTCTGGGGTTCGACCTTCTTCTCGGTAACTGGTTGAGCAGAGGGCGCAGCTGCAGGGGCTGCCTTCTTCGTCTCCTTTCGCTCAAGAACTTGAACAGTGCCTTGGGCCACCGAGACCGGGCTAGCACCTATAGCCTTAACAAGAGCCTCATGGTTCCCGAAATCAACATACGCAAAGCCCTTGCGCTTATCAATTTCAACAAATGTGACCGGCCCGAATGCCTCCATGGCTCGCTTAAGCAGAGGCTCTGTAACTCCTTGCGAAGGGTTGGCGTGCTTGACAAAGCCACGGGTAGCCCCCGCAGTGACCGACGGAGTAGAGACCTTTTTGGGAGCCGCAGATACGGATTTCCCGGCAGACGTACCTTTGCCTCCGGTAGCCGCCTTTGGACCAGTGGGAGTAGCCGGTGTAGAAGCTGAGGCTGTTGCAGGAGTTGCTGGTGGTGAAGTTACCGCGGCAGACTCAGAGTCCTCTCCACGTTTCAGGATTATCGGGGTTTGGATTGGTGTTGATTTTCCAGTGGTTAGGGGCTCACTTGATTTGCCCTTCGCAGTTTCGCCTGAGGAACTCTGCTTCGAACCCTTACCACGACCCCGCCGAGAACCTTCAGATAGCTGCGTCTTCGGTGTCGAGGGCGTAGGTGTGGCTGATGCAGAGGTGGATTTGCTGGGAGCCGTGGGTGTTGTTGTAGAAGCAGCAGCAGGTTTGCTAGGACTATCCTTAGCCTCTTTATTAACACTGTCGGACTTAACGGTAACGTCGGCCTTGGCCGCATTCTGCCGCGCTTTTCTATGAGCGCTGCCGGGACTGAGACCAAGATCGCGCTGCAATATCTTGGCAGCAGCAGAGATGTTGGCACGACGACTTTTTGGGGGGGCCTCCTCGGCTGGTTTATTAGAAGCTTGATTTGCTGCTGTCTTGGCAGCTTCCGCTACCTCTTGGGCCACTGATTTCTTCGTAAGCAGCTTCACGGGCTCTCTGACCTTCTCCTTCTCCTTCTCTTTCTCTGATGGCTTATCAGCCTTGTCGTTCTTTGACTCCTTGCCCTTCTTCTTAGTATCTTCTTTACTTTTGTTATGGGATTCGTGGCGAGCATGCTTAGCGCTTTTGGCAAGAGCGGCTTCTTTGGCTTTGTTGGCTTTCTTCTCCTTAAGATACTCAACCAATGGTGTTGTAGTGACCTTCACGTCTGCCTTCGCGCCGTCGTCAATCGCTTGTTCGGGGTCAGCTTCTTTCGGTTGCGGTGGAGTAGTAAGACTCTCGAGGAATTTCATGAACTCGGGCTCGGAATCGATGGTCCCTTGTCTCGGGTCGGTCCGTTTCTTGCCAGTAGGCATTTTTTGGAAAATGGCATATTCAAGATACGGCGGCCCGATAAGGGCAGGGTCATTGGCAGTGTGCTTCGCATCTTCCCATTTCGATTGTTGAACCTTTTCAGCGAGGATAGTGATCTCAGGTTGACTGATAACATAAAGATAACATCGCGCCGGTCGGGACAAATCTGAAGCACTGTTTTTGGCGATTCATTAGTGTCGAATATTGTGTTAGGGCGAAGAGGGAGACACACTCGGTAGAGATCTCTCCATCATGATACCGAGCCCAATCAACCTTTCCCTTGCCAGGCTTCCATTCATCTTCAAGGATAGCCCAAAATTCATCCTCTGTCATGCCGGGGGGAAGCCGGCGTATGATGACCTTTTTGCCTTCTGCCTGTGTCTTGGCCATGCTTAAAGTATGCGACGAGTTGATGTTGTTTGGTATACTAATGGCGTGAGTACTCTCGTTGCTGGTATTCAATACCATACACCCAGCACATGATGTTTGGTGAAGGTGGAAGAACGGGGACAATGGATGATTAGGAAATGGTGCAGGAATTAATATTAAAAGCTTTTGAATCCGATGGCTGTTGTTGCTAGACACTTTAACCACCCACTTCAATCTAAATACGTTATAGTCACCAAACCTAACGCATCTTTGAAGTTTGTATGTCGCATCCAAATCACCCCACCAAAGCCTCCCCAGAAAGCAAGGGTAAGCATTGTATTTACGTGCTTTGGGTACTTGCGGATAGCTAGCTAGGTACTGCTTAGAGGCCTACAGGCCATAGCTGAAGCGACTGTCTCACTTACAGGGCCGCTAATGCAGCGCTGTCGTTTTGCTGTAGGTACCTCTAATTTACTGTGCTTCACGTCATCCTCCAGCACCCCCGCAACAGCAGACGAGCTATTCATGATAAGAGTTGGGATAGAGTTGGTTACTTGAATAAAACCTTTTACCCGAATCTGTTGATTCTGTCACGATACAATCCTATCTCTCTAACCCATGTAGGATATATCTCACCCTGTCCCCTCCTGCTCTTGCCATCCCACTTTGGCCTGTCTTCCAACATCTGAATCAATACTCTCACTGGCCCAGTGGCTGCTATTTACTTGAATTTAACCCCTTTACTCTGAAGCAGCCGGCGACCCTCCCAGAAGGATGGGGCCAACTCGCATTGCCGTGCCCAAACCGGGACCGGCCAAGCTAACGCCAGGTGCTGGGTTGGACGAGTGGCTCGAGGAGGCCAAACAATGCCATTATCTTCCGGAGCCTGTTATGAAGGAGCTCTGTGAAATGGTGAAGGAAGTTCTCATGGAAGGTCGGTTGTGTTGCGGTCCTTTACCGTAATCTTACAATTAGGGCCTAAAGCTGACATCAGCCGACGCCAGAATCAAATATCCAACCTGTAGTGACCCCAGTAACAATATGCGGCGATATCCATGGACAATTTTACGATTTACTTGAACTTTTCAGGGTCAGTGGCGGCATGCCTGGCCAACCTGCAACGGAAGCGCCCGCAACTGCAACAACCGTCATCACTTCGGACGATATCGAACCTCCCGAGATAACCAACCCTAAGCTGAAAAAGAAGATAAAGCAAAGCAAGAAACCAGAAGGAAGCGGTGATAATTCATGGGATGGTGCTGCGGCCGGTGCAGAGAATGACGATGACGAGGAGGCGACAGAGATAGCGAACTCTTCCGGTCCGACACCGAGTGAGGTTGCCGCCACTAATGCCGATACCCGGTTCGTATTCTTAGGCGACTTTGTGGATCGAGGATATTTCAGTCTCGAGACGTTCACACTTCTTATGTGTTTGAAAGCTAAGTCAGTCTTTTCTGTCTGCTCCTCGATGGTCCGTTCCTCATTGACCTGAACCTAGATACCCCGACCGAATTATCCTTGTTCGAGGCAACCACGAATCAAGGCAGATCACGCAAGTCTACGGATTCTACGAGGAATGTCAACAAAAGTATGGAAATGCATCGGTATGGAAGGCATGTTGCCAAGTCTTTGATTTTTTGGTTCTGGCTGCAATCGTAGATGGCGAGATTCTCTGCGTTCATGGTGGTCTCAGCCCAGAGATCCGAACTATCGACCAAATCCGAGTCGTAGCCCGGGCTCAAGAAATTCCTCATGAGGGTGCTTTTTGTGACCTGGTTTGGAGCGACCCGGAAGACGTAGAAACTTGGGCTATCAGCCCTCGTGGTGCCGGATGGCTTTTTGGAGATAAAGTTGCAACAGAATTCAACCACGTGAATGGGCTCAAGCTCATTGCGCGTGCACATCAGTTGGTCAACGAAGGATACAAGGTACACTTCATACCCTGTGTAGTTTGCTCTCCCACATCTAGTTACTAACTATTTGGTGTAGTATCACTTCCCCAATAACTCGGTCGTCACCGTTTGGTCAGCGCCAAACTACTGCTACCGCTGTGGCAACGTTGCCTCGATCATGACGGTTGACAAGAATTTGGATCCTAAATTCTGCATCTTCTCGGCTGTTCCAGATGACATGAGGCACATCCCCGGCGGACGCCGTGGGCCGTCGGACTATTTCCTGTGAAGCATCCGTTCTTATTGATACATGATGAACTGAAATGATACCATTGGGGCGTTCGGGGGGGCTATACAAGATCACGTCACGCACAGGCCGTCACATACAGGTCAGTGGCTACAAGGGAGCATATAAAGCATCAAAGCAGCTTTGTGAGTAAGACAATACCTCGGAAGGTATATTTTCAACATGGAATCCCCCGAGGTCCATAAATGACCTATTGTATATTATTAAGATAGCTTGGAAGACAGCATGTCCTTGAGTCTGTATAGTGTCAGTGTTATCTTGTCTGCACCCAATACTCTTCCAAGCGGTACTTGCAACTCCCGTTCTGCTATTCCCCTGTCACAAAGGTCTACGATCAGTACATAGCGGTGTAGGGTATCTTATAATCCCAGGCGTCTTTGCCAACAAGTATGTTGTTTTGCGAAACATGCAGTAAAAGGACAGGGCATGAACCGCATGTGGTGCCAACGGGGCATGACCAAACCCAGGTTGAGAGAGAGAACACAAAAACCTCGGACAAAGGCCGAGCCCCCACACTAATAACTCGGATATCACTCCGAGCTGAAAGACCAGATCCGAGGTTAAGGTGAGCGAAACTCGGAATACAGAGCAAATTAGGTAATCAACGACGTTCTATTTAAAGGCTTGAATGTATCACTTTTTTATGTCGAATTCTTTGGTCCCTAGGATGAGATCAGCTACGTTAGATATTTTTCTGTTATATATTGAGTTTGTGGGTTAGGATGAAGGTATAACCGAATGAATTTTAAGCTGCCATGGCAATAGATGCTCTTCTTCTAAGCTTTTGACAATTATTTTTCTTCAAGCCTCGAGTCGAATGCCTAGCTGACGATTCCGTAACAAGAAGTGGTGTATATGTCCGGCCGGGAGGAGTTAGAGAATTTAATAGTTCTTGAACTTAGGAAAAGGCAAAGATTTCTTCTCACTGAGGTCTTGTTAAAATTTTTCTAATTACCTGTACTGACGCTGTCTTTGTTGCCATTTTCACACTGAATCACAGCTTGGTCTCAAGTATAGTAGTATGTTTCATGTGTCGAGGTGCGTTGCTGGTCCCGGTTTGATTTTAGGGCGTGTATATGAAGCTTCGAAGTAGTAAAAGGAGTAGAACGCCTACCACATGCAATTTGCTGCTATTTTCTCTTTCATTTTTTTTTTAAATTATATCTTTCTTATTTTTTACTGCCTCCCCGTCTTGATGTATAAGTTCCATTCCCTCTCCATCCAAATCATCTCATTACTAGATGCAAGTTGAGTTATCCGGCACATCAAATATGTAACATTGCACAAACAACTTCACGGTTTGAGTCAACCTTCCCTCATGTTTCGACTCAATATTATGTAGTTCTAACTTAAGTCATGAGATGGCTTCTACTTTTAATCAGTATTAGGGTACATGAGCAGAATAAAGATAGACAGCCATAACTCACACAACAACTATCTGTTGATGATCGAATGCACTGCTTTATCTTTGTCTTTGAATAGATATGAATACGGAGACACTATACCCATTGATTCAGGTCCTGTCAATGATGTAGGAGGGATGACTATATTTCAGATATATTCAACAGCCATACACTGGGCGATCCGTAATATATTCATCCGCTCGTGTTGTAGTGAATCACACGTCTGCGAAGCATAGCCACCTTTGTAAACATATTTCGAAAGGAGTTCTCCCATCAATTCATGAGAGTGACTATACGCAAAACCTACAGACTCTTCTGTCCTAGAAACACACATTACTCTCCTATTGAATTCGAAATGTTATTTATTGGTTCAAACCAACTTGGGTTTCCGTATACCTATGCCATCTTATAACGTTGGATACCAGCACCTGCCAAATCCCATAATACTAACCTCATCTATTGATTGCCTTACTGCCCGGGACAGATATACCATCGTATCCTCGAAGCACGAAAAGATCACCAACGCATCGCCATAAGCCTAAACAACCTATAGAAACTGGTCAATATAAACCTACCTGTCTAGAGGCCCCAAAGTCACTCAGTCCTGAGTCCACACGAGCCATCAAAAAGAAAAATAGAAATAGAAAAAAATGGCACCCGACCCCCGTCTCGGTATTTCCTGCCCACAAGCAGGCCAATTTTACGTCTGCGAGAGTAGCACGACGCGCTTCGTCGGATGCTGCAGCATCGACCCGTGCAAGGACGGAAGCGGCCACTGTCCGACAGACAAGATCCAGCAGACGTCCTTCAGTCTCGCGTCGGCGTCCAAGATCCTGCCACAGGCCTGCGAGATAAATAAAACCAAGAACGGCGGTGGTGTGCGCTGGAGTTTATGTAATAGCACGCTCCCGCCATGGTTCGGGTGCTGCAGCGTCGACGCATGCGCGGTGGGCGAGCGACACGGTTGTCCGAGGGCTAATGTCGTTGCGGCGGTTTTGTCAAATGATCCTAAACATGCTGCTGTTTTCTTGGGGGATGATGGTGATGGTGATGGTAATTGTTATGATACTGGTTCTAGCGGTAATGGAGGGGGGGCTAATAATGGCACGACAGGAGACGACGGATATCCCACAGGGGGACAGGGCGGCGGCGGATACTCGACGACAATTGGAGATGGGACTCCTACTACTAGTAGTCCTGGTGGAGGTGCAACTATCACACAGCAGCCGCAGCAGCCGCAGCAACAGCAATATCAAAAGATAAATTCTCACCTGGCTGTCGCGATAGCCGTACCTATCGCTGGAGTCATCATACTGGCCATCGCGTTCTTTTTCTTGTTCAAGTGCAGGAACAGGGGAAAGGGGAAAGACAGCGATGATACGGACACAGGAACGGATAGGGAACCGCAAATTTATCACCTATCTGGTGCGGCAGGAGGAGGACGAGGAGGAGGACGAGGACGAAATGAAGCCGGTCAAGGTCAAGAACTCCGCGAGATTTCTGGACCACTTAATATCCCGGACCCTAGGCCGCAGTCCAGTGCTAGTATTAGTTCGATATACGCGGCATACCAGGACCCTCGGCCGCCTCCTCTGCCTCGCCCGACACCACCCGCACCTCGTCCAACTCCCCCTCCACCGCGCCCCACGCTACCGCCACATCCACCGGCAAGATCCCCAGCTCGAGGATCCCCGCCTCCGAACCGGCCCCTTCCACCGATGCCGAGCTATCGAACTTTTCCAATAACCCCAGTAACCCCAGTATCCCCAGTATCCCCAATCAGAACCCCTGCTCCCGCCCCTGTCCCTACGTCTGTCTCGTTCCAGGCGCAAGTCTCGGCACCGACACCTCCCCCTTCGGTCTCCCGGTCGCGGTTTAGGCATCGACTCGGTTCTTTGGGTAGCTCCGAGCATAAGGGGCGTATACAAAGGTCCCCGACGCCTGACTTCATTATGTCCGCGCCTAGCCCCGAGGTGTGGGAGTATGGTAGTGGTGGCAGGTATGTGCGGTAGTTAGTTAACCAGGACAAGATTATCAGAGGATTAGGAGATCTAGGGTATTGGCGAGTTCGTATGACTGATTTAAATGGTTTTTATAAATGGACTTGGACTTGAGCTATCCATTGGTGGCGTGAGATACATTCGACGTTACGAGACAGAGGATCACGGTTAAGCACTGCACCTCGTATGCACCTAGATCCGCAGAAGTGTTACTAAAGGATAGAACGGTAGAGAATTAAACATCCTAATCACGAATAACATGCCAGTATGTGCGGTCCGGGGGTGGCATTAGGGTGTCTATGAAGGGAGTGAAAGGTTTCATGTTACCGCGTTCAGGCGCATACCACAGGGGAACGTGCCGCGTCATCGTGTCAATAATGAGTCTCATGCATCATGGTAATACCATTAGCACTGAAAAATTTCATTTTCAGTTGCATGAAAGGGGGTGGCTCTTTGGTTTGTACGCTTTGTGTTCGTATTGGATAGCTTGTCCACATTGTGACGCCTTTTGCACATAGGTTCACAGTCGTTTTAAGAAAAGTTCGGCAGTGGTTGGCGCGTTTGTACTATTGAATTATGTATTAATAATTACACTTTATGTACAAGGGTCGGGTTTCTGTTCTATGATCTGCCAAAAGAGTCAGCTTGAATCAGTCTATAAACTGAGTATGTAATGGGAGGTCAGCGATAAAGGGGTGAGATATAGACTTACTATGTATGTGAAAACTCTACGTATTCAGTGCTCTAATCGTCGGCGATAGATTGTTTATGACAGATTCGCTGCCTTATTTAGCCATTTCCTGAGCCAGTCGGCGCATTCTTTGGCACAAACACATTCTTGCCATCCTTCCAACCGATCCAAGACTTTAACTTCTCCTTCTTGGTTGGCTTGGTCGTCTTCTCAGAGCTGCTTGCTCTTGTAGCTGTGCCTTGATCCTGGAAATTAATAGTGTCGGAATCAGAGTCCAGCTTCTGATACAAGTGCCACGGGCCCGCATCCTCATACATCATTTCCTCGAACTCATACTTCCGTCGGTCGGCGTCAAATGCTTCGGTGCCGGACGTTGCAGGAGAGACATGGTTGACGATAGCATTTCGGGCCTTGGAGAACAGTTTCGAGATAGAGAGGGATTCAGAGAATCTCTTTGGTGGTGGTGGATTCGGAGTTGGATCAGTCTGCCTAACGAGAGGAACGAACTCTTGGATCGAGATATGTGGCGCAGGTCTGAATTGGCTGGCAGTTACTTGCGCCCCTGGAGCTGTAACTGCGGCCTCTTTGTCCACATCGGGGGTCTTTGTAGCCATGCTCAAATTGGTTGATGAGACTCAATTGCGCCTTCGCGGGTAGAGTCGTTCTCATGAGCTTTCTTGTTCTTCTTGACTTGAGAGGCGCTGGCTTTGGGAAGGCCGATGTAGCATTCGCGACAAGGAGGGCAGTCCCAATTCTTTGGAATAATGAGCAGGTATCGTATGCAGTGAGAGTGAAGTGAAGGTTGATGGAACGGCGTAGAATAGGAGGGTGCATAGGAGTAAGAGGCAATATTGAAGTTGAAGTATAGGTATCTTGCAGCCGTCGCGGTCGGCGTGAGGGGATCAGGAGATAGAAGACGGGCAACGTGGATCAGAAATGCAGACAGATTGTCCACAATGCGAGCACCTTCAGAAAAAAACATTGCCCGTAGAAAATACGGATGTCCGTAAGTACCAATTGTGAGACACCCTCTATGGAGGGCGCTGTGCCTAGTTCTACCGACGCGCTGGCCGCATGTTTGTCTGTTTATTCACTGTTTAAAACAAGATAATGGGGTAATGGAAATTTTCAGTCTTGAAGGTCAACGGGTACCTTAAGCTCCCTACAGACCCATGCGTAATACTATCATGACGGCTCTCCCTCTATCTATTGGGCAAACAGTAGGTAGTACCTACTGGAGCGGCATGTCGCCCCTGGTGCAAACTCGATCTCATGTTGCCAGCCTCCGTCCCAGAAGCACCGGATTAGTGACACTTGCTTTGATTATGTCTATACGCCCGGTAAGTTTTAGCACAACGTAAGAACTGCTGTTGATATAAATTTCTGGCTTATCTTCCTAGCTTTTGCGATTTTTAGACATAAGACAGCATGAGATCGGTAATCGTCCCTGGTAATGCAAGGAATGGTTTACACGAGTCGTCTTGCATCTCACGAAGGTCCCAGACATCTGGGAATGGAGCTGTTTGACGGCAGTTCGAATTGTCTCAGTAATTACTTAATAAGTAGACTTGACAATAGGCAAGAAATGAACTGCACTTTGTCATGGTGTTACATCATCAGAAGCTTGCTGCTGCCTGCCTAAGTAAGTAGGTAGATAGGTATGTCGAACTCGGGCAGCAACTTGAAGGAGGGCCATATATGAGTGAAGGAGTAATACCTATATGGTCCAATTACTCTCCTCCGCTCGAGTTTGGATCTACTATGTACCTAGGTACATATGTAGACAGGGATACGGTATATTTATAGCACAAACTTGCACGTATTCATACTAGTTGTCCGATTGTGGGGGTCACTGAAGAGCCCAGGAAAGGTGTGTGAGTAAGTCCTACTTTGTTCCTGCTCCTGAGCCGAGAAAATTCCTAGGTTAGATGTCCCTGCCTTTCCTGTACGTTGTGGGGTCAGGTCCGCCAAGGCTTCCTCGGAAGCTACGTAGTAGGAATACCTGGAGACTTGCCTAGGTTGGGTAAGCTGGGGTGGGCCACTGCCGGTGTCAACCTGCCAAGGCACCATAGCCCCCGCAGACATCAGGCGATAGCTCCACGATGTCGCTACCTACCACTACCACTACCACTACCACTACCAATGCCAATACCAACAGCTCTCGCAAACCTGTACATTTGAACTTTCCTTCATGAAGCTATTAGACCAGATTACCTGTCGTTCTCATACACTGGCACCTTTATCCACTCACTTCCGTAACAAACATTTCAGTATTTGAGTTAGGATTCGGACGATATCGCTGTGTCTGTGTGCAGGGAGGGCTTTGTATCATCGATGCTCGCACCATGGAGGAAGAATGGGAAGGAAAGGTCTCGCCAAACTCGAGCTTCGAGTTCCTCAACTACGAACAAGAAGCAAACAGTCTTCCGGCCACTGATCCCAGTTTATCCGTCACACACACCGGCTTTTGGAGCTATGGTGGCCCATTCATTACACAAAGCGACGACTTACCACCAGATTTCTACGAATGGACTGCTGCCGTGTTGTCGGGCACTTTACTGCCACGGCTGATACCATTATTAAATTACTTCAACCGACTGCTTCAGGAACGTGGCTTGGATCACTACTGGCTCACTATTCGCGCCACCAAAGCGACGAGCGAGTTCGACAAGCCCCGGTGGCATACCGACGATCTGTTTTTCAACCCCCGCGGCGGCGGCCTAAGAACTATGCCTCGGCAGCTTCAAGAAGACAGCGAAGAAAGGCAGCTAGACTTACACACGGACTGGAAGCTGTGTGCTACGCTTCTGGGTCCTCCCACTAAATTCATCCCGCCTGAACGCCAGAGTGAAGCCCGAGAGGCGCAGCGTGCCGCGCGGAAAGCTCTAACATCAGAGCATGACTGTATCTCGATCCGTTGCATTGCTTGCGCTGATACTGGCGACGCCGTCAGGGAACGCCTCGCAGTCGAGTTTGAGCCGATGGGTGCCATGCAAGCAGCACCAAACCAATGCACATTCTTTCGCATCGGACACGAGAAGGGCGCCGTGCATTCAGAGCCTGCCATGAGCGAGGGCGACCGCATCTTCGTCAACATCGTACCTGGCACAAGGGACGAGCTGAAGACTCTTTTCTCCAGGTGGGGTATGAGTTTCCCGCGCTCGTGGTGGATAGCACCGACTGTCCCTAGACACCTGGGGACGGCTTCATGACAATAAACCACCTTTTCGGCTCTCCGGTTTCTGGTCATGGGCATTTCGTTACTCGGCCCCTTTTCAAGCGCTCCAATTGGATTATACTCAGTATGCGGTTTAACACCAGGCGTTCCGGCATGGTTCTGTATTGTACATCTTTGCCCATTCTACCTCCCCCGACGTTATAAATATCGTTATAATTTTGAGCGTGGTTGTCGCTCACGGAGAGAAACTCAGTATCAAAGGGGGGTATGCCTTAATGGTCTTGCAGGCTTTGGTGGCGTTGTCGTTTATATACCAGCGTCCTTAGCACAGCACGTCTTGTTGTTGTATGCTGCTGCTTAATTGCCATCAGCGTAATATTGGTTTATAATTAAGCATTCCCTTCAGTGGTACAAGTGCCTCTAAGTATTCAAAAAATCCAGGCGAGCCGACGTGTTTAATTTGTACCTTAGTTGAGCTTGGACTTCTTTGTCTACCTAGGTTAACCAACTCTACCAAGTAAGACAACTCGAGATGATGCTGTTCACTATTGTGATATTAACTATTAAATAAGAAGAATGGCTGTGGTCATTTCTGTATGGCGATGCATCTGGTAACCTCTATTGCATCCTAATCATCATTAGTGATGCACTAGAAGGATAAAACAGGCCTTACTTACTGGCACACCACTCGGTTCCCAGCCCTTAATTAGCTGGCTTTTGTATTCCAAGTTGGGATGTCCTCTTGATCCATCCTTGCCACTGCCTGCGAAGATCTTTCTCTTCTTGACAGAACTCTTCACATAATGAATATAGGGCAGGTTTCCTAGCTTGATAACTACACGTCACACATCAGCAGGCGAAGACAGGTCGGGTTTGAGTGCAACTCACCATTGTCAGAGGCCAATACAGTACCGACTTTGATCATGCCCAGCTCTTTACATATCTTCAGGTCCTCTGCATGTAAAGGCTTGTAATGGCTAAGAAACAATATGTCGATCTTGCCAACGTGCCATCTTCATGTAGCTCTCTCAGCGAAGTAGAACTCGGCCCAACAACGACCTTTGCCATGTCACTCAGTCTTTCTAAGGGCTCCCTCTGAGTTGTTCTATCCCGGATGGTCTAGAACTGACTTTCGAGTTATTTGATTGTACGATGCAAACGAGTCAATAGTTATTGGATTGTGCAATCACAGTAGCTTTTTCTCAGAGGGACAAAGACGTCTTTGTCCACGGAGAGCTGCGTAAGTCTACCCAGCATATCCTAGAATTACCTTATAGCATCACTAAATAACAGCGTTGGGGCGGTGTTCAAGGGGGTAGTTAAATAGTGGAGTTAGGTTCGAATCCTAACAGCGCTATATGGTTGTTTTGCTTTTAGCTCATCTGGCAGCGCTAATTGCTTTTGACACCGATATTCCTTGCTCGTCTAAGGGGGGTGCAGATGGGATTTTCAACGAATACCGATATCTACCAGAAGCTCATTTGAATGCGATTTTCACATGTCATCCAAGCCATTAGATCTTGTACTCGACGGCTAGATCCGTTGTCTCAGAAAGCCCGTTTGCGAATCTGATGTCATCCAGGATAAACTCCGATCTGTAGAGCCTTTCGCCCTGCTGTGTGAATCGATGCTACTTACGCGACAGCCTGGGACCATTCGATCCTGCACAAGCTGCCCGGTACCCTGCACGATTATGCCACTCTTCCATTGACTGCTTCCGTCAATGCATTTAACCTCGAAATTTGGGATCATTGTCTACATGCAATTGACTTTGAAATAGCACCCGCCGGCACTATGTAAACAACTTCATCCTGCATGTCCTGATCAGGACGAATACGAGACCGGTCAACTTATCATGACGGCATGCATTCTGCAGAAGTACTTTTCCCTATGGCGACGTAGAAAACTGCTTGAACGTCATGATGAACTGAAGTATGTGATGCTTTTAACCTACGTCTAATCCAGTCCCATCTCAACAACAACATCTCTTCAACTTGTTCATAGACCTACCTATTAATACCTTTTGGCTTCGTTGCCTTACTTCCTCGATTTCCCTGCACTGCCATTGCCGGATACCAACTGCTCGTCTGTCCATCGTACTTGTGTCAGACCTCAAAGCAACTCTCCATGGGATCGAGAGCAGTTTTCATGTCGAGGGTTATGAGAAGATCCAATATGACTTGGCCTTTGTGGACGGTGTCTTTGAAACTGTGAACCCTAACCTAGCCGACTGCTACAAGAGATGGGGCAGAGTACTCGCCGTCACCGATAAAAATGTTTACACACTGTACGGCAAGACGATGGAGGCGTACTTCAAGCACCTCGGCCTTGACTTGAAGGTTTACCAGATATTTATTGGGGAGAAGGCGAAACCCATCGAGACGTTTCTGGGCATCCGTGATTTAATGGCAGACTTTAGCATTATTCGAAAGGTAGAGAGAACGTCTTCGCCGTGTAAGTGAAAGGGGACGGGTAGTTGTGGGCGAAACATAGGAACCAGCACTTATCGTCGGAGGCGGACTGGTCACAGACATTGCCGGGCAAGCCTTATAATCATGTTATGGTCGATTATTTTACTTGTACTTACATTGACAACAAGGTTGAATTGAAGGAACCTCATAAACATCTGTTAACGGCTTTTCAGGCCTATCGCGAAGGCATCTACAAGATATTGAAACTTGAATCGCCCAATCTCCACGAGATAGGACCAGACAGAGTTAGTGCATACGGACACACATAAGTCACTCTTTCCCTGAGAGGATCAATATCTATCTAAACTACGCCTTTCATTTCTATAAGACAGGCCATTGATAATCAACAGGTGGTCTCTCTCACCCTCTTCTCTCGCACCAGTCTTTCAATTGACTACCCCGATCCAGTTTAGAATTCGTGTCGTCAGGGCCCCAAGATGTTTTGCCTACGGGATATTCGAGCTCTAAATGGGTAGCGGAGTAGATTTGCGCACGGGCGCACAGACACGACATCAACAACAGCTCAGGGACTTCTCCTGAAAGGCCGCGGATATCCATCATTTGGTTGGGCAGCTGTGTGGCAACAAATTCAGGGTCTGGAACGCTAGTGAGGCATACCCACTGATGCTCTCTACACCGAGGTTCACGTCTTGTCTCTCTGACCTTCCCAACGAGTGTCTGAATTAGCTATCCATTGACATAGGGGCAAAGTCTGTTCTGGAGATTGTGTTATCTTGTAGCGAGAGCAGATTCACAGACTTCCGGTCAGAGACCACAGTGTATCATGTGCTCAATCCTTACAACTCTCCTTCGTGGCACCAAATGCTTGATTGGATCTCGGAAGAGCGAGAAGCCCTTCGTTTTGGTGTGGTTTCCATACCTATCAACCTGAATGGAACGGCTCGAGAAAGCAGTAGCAGTAACACCAGACTACCCAGCTACCCTTGCCAACTACTCGTAGGCATATGGAAGCAACGGTATACCATCCAAGGAAACCGAGAAGGTCCTAGGAACCGATCAGACTTCCCCCTCTGTTTGAAATGGAGTGGATCCGACAGGCATCAAGGTCTATCCGTAACCTAAAGCCGTGAATCGCGAACAAGTTGTGCGCAGGTAGAACTGAATCCAGAATACCATATAGTAAAGAACCTAAGGTACTTTCCGTTCTGCTCGTTACTTTCAGCTGCGTCTCCTTGGCCCATTAACCCCAGCGGGAAAGCGCCGTGGTGTTAGTAAGGCTTTCCTTGAAAGATGACAGATGGGCGGGCCGATGTTCCTATAATTGGTAGGTAGGTAGACGAAATACCTAAAGATTTCGCCCCGGACCAAACCATTCCATCATTCCATTCCCTGTGTCGTCTTTGTTCTTTAGTACTTTAGCCACCCCAGCATTTTCCTTTTGTAGTCTTAGAGAAACAAGCCCTAAAGACCCATTACAATCTAACTTGAACACCATAGAAACAAGCTCCAGCATGAGTCAGCATAGACATTCCGAGGGCGATTCTCCTCACAGAGACGATCGAATGCTCAGACGATCGCGAACGTCTCAGCGACTCTTCGGATTGTTTCGAGAAGGGGAATGCGATGCTTGCATGGAAATTTTTCCGTTTAGGGCCTTGACTCTCTTGGCATGCAAGCACAACTATTGTCGGGACTGTTTCATCCACATTTTTGAGGCAGCCATGAGCGCATCTTCCCTCCCGACGAAGTGTTGCGGGCAGGAGATACCGAAGTCGAGATACCATAATGTTCTGCCTGAGAAAACAGTTCGGCTCTACGAGGAGAAACTGGCTGAGTTTGGTGTGCCTAACCCGGTTTACTGCCACCGCCGGGAGTGCAGCGCATTTATACCCCAATACGAAAGACACGCAAAAGACGAAGTCGCATTATGTACCAAATGCAAGGCTCGGACCTGTAAAAAATGCAAGCAAGCAGCCCACGTCGGGGAATGTCCGCCTGACGAGGAACTGGAGAAGGTCGTGGCGCTGGCTCGCAATCAACACTGGCGCCGCTGTGCGCAATGCGGTACCATGATCGAGAAGGACGAAGGCTGCCAAGAAATGCGGTGGGTTAGACTCCTAACGGGAGCGCTTCTAGGACTAATTGCCATGTGTCTAGGTGTAGGTGTGGTTGTATTTTCTGCTTCAGGTGCGGCCGGAAATAGGGACGCTGCACATGTTGGGATCCCATATCATATGAATTGCCGGAGTTAAGATCCGGACCACACGGGCGCAGCCTTCGAATCCGCGTGAAAGATGCTTTACTGTCTGGCATGGTTCACGCCAAAGCCACTGGCAAAGACAGGGTTCTGATTTCGAGTCGCGGGGGAGACTATTGCGTGTGCTTACGAGATATGCTCATTTTCGGCTCCGACGAGCCACCCTTTGACTGGGTCCGTAGAATCATAACCCGGGTCCATATGGAAAAAGCAGCCCTATTAACGAGAGACTTGCCGATGAGAGTAGTGTGTTGGAGGTGAAGGGGGGAGTTCCACGCGCGTGATAGGATCTTTGCTTGTTTCGACTCCCTATTTTGGTTTCATGCGGGCTCTTGAATGAATTTTTCAACGGACTTCTGTTTAAAAGGATAGCTGTTACCATTATCCACCTAGCTCCCAAGCGCCTAGGGTGGACTTTGGGGTGTCATTAGCTATCCCGCAGCGTTTATGTTATTTTAGTACAGGAGAAATTCGAGGATTTCTTTGGCGTTCGAAATAGCGGTAGGCAAGGGAAGGCCTAGGGTTAACTTTTACTATCGGGGGTATACATAGATATAGTTTGTGCTTTATTGAGTATTCCTGAGTTAGCGGCGTCTTCGAAGATATAGTTAGTCTTCTGCTTTTACTTTGTGCTGTAGGTTTACTGTGTTCAAGTTTTTGGGACTGCTCTGGTATAAGATGATTGCCTAGTTACTCATGTGAGAAAGTGAAAAAATTTGTATAAAATTTGAAACGAGATGTGAATATATATGTATGTATGTCGGAGATGCAGCAGGCTTCCCTCCGGATGCGCCCTAAGACACTACAGAACACACGGGATGATGGATGCGGAATATCATAAAACTGCCAAGACGATTGCCATAGCGACCAATTGCACGGTTTGTTTTGTCTTGAAGATGCGTAGAGAGAGCCGTCGCGATCACGCGTCTGTTTACAGAGGATGCTGCTGCTGTTGTTGCTGCTGTTGTTGTTTTGGCCTGACCATCTGGGCGGGAGGAGAGCGATGGCGGTTAAAATGCTACCTACAGTGGGTAGGGATAAGGTTGTAGGATCAGATGGCTAAGTGGGCATTCAACGGTGTAAAGTGTTAACCATAAACCGATTACATAGGTAGGTATAAGATCGTCTATCTATAGCTGTTGTGCTGTTGCAGGGATGAGACGAAGTTGTATATAGGATATCACTCGGCGGAGGGCTAGGAATGAGGCTTAAACATCGGATATTTCATCGTGTCTTTACTATACCAAAACTCAAGGAACCCCATATAATCGGACAGTCTTCTCATCTTAAATAGAGTAGATATAGTTTCACCAGTCAAGTCAACCAAATCTCATAATTATACCGTGACGTTTCGCTACGTTGCATTTGATATCTTTACCGCGAGACCGCAAACGAAAGCATGGACGGCAGTATAACTCGTCTTATCACATTACCAGGCTCTGTAGGACGCTGTACGACTAAAATCATCGCTGTTGACCCCATGCATATAACATGAGATGTCTCTAATCGACTTCAAGGGCGAGAGTCTGGGGCTTGAGCATTGTTTACGGCCCTCAACTTGACGTAGAATGGTATCTTCTCCCACAATACATAGATCTTCAGCTGCGTGGCCCAGTTCTCGCTTTCCGTGGTGAGCTCAATATCGAAGTTCCAAACCAGCCGGGCGAGCACCACTCTCATCTCATTCATAGCCAAGCTGTATCTCACCTCGGTTGTTAGTGGCAAGGTCGCTGGAAACACGAGGAGCTTATTTGAGAGAAGAAATGATGGAAGAAAACAGCTAATGATATGAGAATCTCGACGTACTTTCGTCCAATACAGCTGCGCGGACCGGTGGAAAAGGGCTGGAAAATGGTTCTGTTGTCATCTTTGTATCTCTCGTCGCCAAGCCAGCGCTCAGGGGCGAATTTGAGCGGGTCTTTGAAGTATCTCGAATCGCGATACATACAGACTGGTGGGATTGCTACTATCGTCTAAGTCGGCACATGGAGTACCGGGATTGTTAGAATTGCATTCTGCTTAACCTCGGTAACGATGCCAGCAGAAAAAGGAAAAGGGGGCCAACAGAGTCAAGACAAGATGTAAACTGAATGAACGTACTCCACCCGGGACGACGCGTCCGGCAATCGTCTCACCCCCTTTCGGCGTCCACCGCGGCTGGGAAGCCGGTGCGGCTGGCTGGATTCGCATGCTCTCGTTGAGGACAGCATTCAGGTACGTGAGCGACGCAGTTGATGAGACTGTGATCTCATCCTCGCTTGCGAAATGTCCGCGGATTTCCGAGCACAGCTTTTCCCGGCTATCGGGGTTCTTACACAGCCACCAGGCAGTAAAGGCAAGTGTCGTGGCTGTCGTCTCGCTGCCTGCGATGATGAGCGTGCCGTAGGTGTTACGGATCTCAGGAAGCGTCATCCTGGCCTTGGTTTCGTCGTAAGGCAGCACACAACTCATAAAGTCGTCGCGTTGGACGTCCATGGCCATTCGTTGATTGACCTTGTCCCCGGTGAACGAAGCGTGAAGTCGCTGCTGGCTGGCCATCTTGGACGGTATGAACCAGTATCGAAGCAGTAGCGCAATGTGGGGGAGCTGGCCCGCTGCGCGCGAAAACAGGTTGAAGCGAAAGGAGTCGAACATGTTTGCCATCCATGGGTGGTCGCGCTCTTCCGAGAGGCCATTAAAGGAATCACCAAATGTGAGATCGCCTATGAGATCGAACGACATCCAATTCAACCACTGAATAAGGTCCTGCGGCTTTTGCGGGTCGGCTGCGACGCTTGACCGGAGCTTCTGGAGAAGGAGAGAGATGTACTTCATCACGATGGGCTCTTGTTTCCGAAGTGACTTCTCAGAAAAGGCGGGATTGAGAGTAGACCGGTAACGCTTATGATCAGATACGTCGATTGTGGTGACAACATTGTATACTCCCTCGCTGGACGGATTCGTGAGTCCTGGTACCTTGGTAATTGGTGCCCGGCCCGGCCGGATCGAGTATATATCCCGCCATGCTTCCTCGCAGTTGAAGGATAACTCATTTGGGTGCACGCGAACAACATCTCCGTATTTCGCGTGCAAAGGCTCGAACATGAACGGTAGCCGCCCTTGGACTTGTGCAAGAACATAAGGCAGAGGCGTTGCGGCATGGAGCCATGGTCCGGGAAACTTGGCCAATGGATGGAAAAAGACATTATAAATCATATACGATATAAGGTAGAAAACATACTAAGCCCCGTCAAGTCAGCTATTCAGCAAAGAATTTGCCAAGAAGTCTCGCAAATTGACTTCAAAGGTAACCACCAGGGATACTCACAGCGAGGAGTCCACCAAAGCCAACAAACCAGGCAAGTTCTGGATACGAATTATCCCTGAGTGACATGATGAGGTATTCTTTGAACTCCATATCGATTGTGAGATGGGAACTTTTTGCCGTTGTGGCTCGAAAGTGTTGTCCTATTTCATCGATAGGAACCTAGTCGGTTTACTTAGTACTAAGAGCTCTGACAATTTGTCTCAAGTACTTGTTTCTTGAGCCGGAGGAGTTAAAGGGGCCGTCAAGTTTTGTGGCGTCCTGCTTGCAGGTGGAAGAACTGCATTTTACCCCTGACCAGTAGTTTCACTGCATGCATGACATGTCATGCCGCATCACAGGCAGAGCTGAGAGGCTTTTCCTACGCAGCACGTCGTCATCTTATCTCTAATCTCTGCCGAAGTAAACATTAGCTTCCCACGGAGGACTGCTGCCGGTGAGCATCTGAGGTATTATTGCTAGGCGTGGTGAAGACGATCTCGTGGCAAATCGCTCCAGTGATTCCCGGAAAGAGAAGGAGATATAGCCAGGTTTCAATAGAATATGAGTGAGCTCCACAGTTTCGGATGAAGATAGCACGACTCGCAACTTTATACTGCGTTTACTATTAATAGACGTGTTCTATGATGTGGATTATAACAGCTGGAACGTGGATACCATGTGCAAAAGGGGCCTTAGGCCAAGTAGAACGGCCTAGGCAATAACTAATCGGATACCACTGTGTTATAGAACCGCAAGGTTGGCCGATAATATCACACTTCCTCGTCTGGGAAGGCAAAATCGACCTCATCTCCTGGTATTGCTACAGACAACCCCCACGCCCCGGACAAATAAAACAATATAACAAGTCTATATCTCGAGTAATGCAATGAGATAACAATGGCCTTAGTGCATATGGACTCAAGCATATGGGTGAATACGACTTCGGGAAAAGTTGACAGAATAGTTAACAAGAAAAGATTACTTGCGGAAAACCGCATACCGCCTTCTACTCCTTGGAGCAAGCTACAGCTGTTGAAATGATAGAGTGCTCGATGAGCATCGTAATCGCCTATATTATGTGGTTATACCGCTGAGTATGCTGCATGTTCCGTCTAATCCTCCAAGGCCTTCATGGCAGACGACAAGACCAGCATGCCCTGGCGTCCTACTCACCTGACCCATTTAATGAGCACAATGCAATTACAGTCATGCAGCAGGAAGTACCTTGCCGCGCATTCCACTTGCATTCTTGTATATAGCTTATCAATCCCAAGTTTTCCTCTTCATAGCGGTATTCAGATGTCCTACACACAACACCCCACAAATCGTCACCATGCTACTTCCAAAGGTTTGCTATAGGTTAGTCCTACCACTCCTGGCAGCCAGCTGCTATTCGTTGTCGATTCCTGCTCCTGAGTGGGGACCGACGGACATTGTTGAAGTGGAGCAAGTACTTCGAACGTTCTCGGTTGCTATTGACACGAAGCAGTGGGACATGCTTGAATTAGTCTTCGCAGCCAATGCAACTGCCGACTTTGGTGATGGATCTGACATAATCCGCGGCCGCAACACCATCCGGGATGCCATACGCGAAGGCCAGGAGTTAGCGATCAGTCAGCACTATCTCTCGACAATCACCGTAAGGAGCCAACGTACGGTACAGTCGGGCAAGGCGTCCGCCTTTGCGCGCTCCTACTTGCAAGGTGTTTTTTTCGGAACTGGGCCGCTCGAGAACCAAACGCTAATTACGTACGGATAGTGAGTTGCGGAGCCTCATCGTCGTGAGTTGTGCGGGATTCCCCGAAAGGAGCTGATTGGTCTTTATATTCTAGCTATCTGGATACCCTCGACCGCGAGGTGGACGGCTGGCGCATCACTAACAAGACCTTAGTCAGGACCGTGAGTATATAAGCAGGCTATAGTCTGCAGTTGCAACTTCGGGAATAGATACAACGTGCTGACTCGTGTGCGATGTATAGGCGCGTGTCGGGAACTTGTTGATTCCTTCGTGAACGACAGCCTCTTACGTAGATGGCTGACGGGCTTGTGGGGGGGTTAGTACTTAGAGCAATGTTACGGTAGTATCTTTGGTACCAGACATATGTAGATTTGCATGCATACAAGAGATTGCCTCGGCAATAATGGAGATGTCGAAACTTAAAACAGAGATCGCATTCTGTATGAGCACTGCAACGACTATTTAGCCTTTCTATTGGCTTAAAGAGGGCTCAGCACTTGCATAACGCACCTCGCCATGGACGCCGTGGATGCCGTGTGGGCCCGGGGTTTGGGGGCCCCTGCGGCCGCTAGGGTAGGCTAGGGTGACGAACGCATCAACGTAGGACACAGGGCGGATGACTAAGCATAGCCTTATCAATAGCACGGCCCATTTTTTAAATTAATTGACCGCGACCTTACCATACACAATTATTTTATATACATTACTAAAAACCTTTTTTTATATTTATATATATATTTTAAATTTTTTCTTACAAAATTAATATATGCTTTAACACTTATATAATAATTATAATAGCTAACGTATCCCACGGGTGAATTGCACACCCGGGTCAATTGCACACTTTTTTTCCCATACAAAAACGTCCGTGCGCAACATTATAACTTGGCTAATACTAATGTTATAATAATATAAATAGTACTAGTCGATTCCTAACTAAATAACGAGTTCAAATATAATTTTTTTTATATTTATAATATTTTTATATAGTAGGTTATTAAGGTCGTAAATAAACAAGGATTATTAAAAAGATCTTAGCAAAAAAGGCCATGCGTAAATTTATAACTCTATTAATTTTAGTTGTACAATAATAAAAATATAGCCATTAAATTTTTATTAAAATAAAAAATCTAATAGTATTTTTTTTATTTTAATTACTTATATATTAAACTAGTTATATAGTATTATAATATTTTAACTATAATATAATCCTTGCTAAAAATTATATAATCCTTGCTTAGCGTATTGCTTAATAACTTGCTAAATAAAAATATTATAAATATAAAAAAATTTATATTTAAACTTGTTATTTAGTTAAGAATTAACTAGTACTATTTATATTATTATAACATTAGTATTGGTTAAGTTATAATGTTGCGCACGGACGTTTTTTATATAGGAAAAAAGTGTGCAATTGACCCGGGTGTGCAATTAACCTGTGGGATACGTTAGCTTTTTATCTTTTAAAAATAAAACTAGTTATATTAAATATTTAATTTAAAGTTTATATAAAGCGCTTAAAATATAAAAATAATATTAATAATATAATAATATAAAGAGTTAATATAATTATAACTATTAAACCTTTAATAAAAAAATTTTAATAGTATTATTTTTATTTTTAATTATATATACAAACCTTTTTTATATATATTTTAAATAAATTTTTATTTAATAAATACTTTAATAACTTGCTAAATAAAATTGCTATAAATATAAAAAAAATATTATTAGCTTTATTATTTAGTTATAAATTCAATAACTAATATAATTTATATTATTATATTAATAATATTAATAACTAATGTTATAAATTTATAACTATATAAATGTTTTTTATATATATTTTAAGGGTGGCTAATTAACCTATAGGATGCGTTATATAATTTTTAAATAATAAGTCGCAAATTTATATAAGATTTAGGTAGTATAGTTTTAGAGGCCTGTTTGATAATTTTGCGGCGTTTAACAACTTTGCTACCCTTTGAGCAGAGCGAGGAGGGTGCATTAAGAGTGAGCCCTTTAATACAGTGCACCTTGTCGGCCTAAGAAAGCAATCTTTTGATAAAGCAGTCCTGAGATACGTTTCTTGTTGCCAAGATAGGCAAAGATCCATATCACTGCATAAACAAGGCGCGCCAAGCCGTGAGATTACTGGTTCGGTTCAGGCAGGATGCAGAAATCTAAACTTGTCGTTCGGTATACCTCTCTAGTGACTCGCAGTCCGGTGGTACAACATAAAGGTACAGAATGAAAATACCTTTTACTGCACTTCTTTCCAACTGCTATAATATAAAAAAGTATACATAGCTTGTTCGTTTCCACAGCGTCCCTGCTAGCGTTGTACTGCCTAGAGGGGAAAAAGCTTGTATTTGAGGCCTTCGCCAAGCCACTTAACTCTTTGTTCCGTTCCATCCCCCCACTCCCATTACTCATTTTCTCCAAGACATGAATCCCCAACATGACGCCTCCTCGTATAAATCTCCAGTCGAAACCAATATCGCTCAAACTAGTATAGAAGGCAATGAAGAGGGTAGCGACGAACGCTTGGAAAAACGGCGTATGCTGAATCGTGAAGCACAACGGCGCTTTAGGTGTGGGTTACTGTCCTAATTAAAATTCTAATCCCCGACCTCCAAATCTACAGCTAGTCTATTCCAATGAGTCCCCTCAAACTGTATTTAGCCTGCATTCCGTACTAAGACAGCCACGTGTGAAACAGTACGCCAATCCCTGAAGCGACGACTGGAGCAGGAACAGGCGACACTTCTGGCATGGCCAAGTGATGAAGGCTTGGCAACTGCGAATATCTTCTCGGTTCCGCCTGCCTCGGTTGAAATTGGCCAAGATGCCATGTTGCACATCTCCTCCCAAACGTGCGATTTAATAACAACAACAAGCTCACCGGCGTCTTATTTCCTTCCTGGTAGCCCGGAGTCGCAATCCCTAGGTCATATACCGTGCTCAGTTGGGAATAACGGCAGCGAATTGGCCGATTTAGACAACCTGTTCATCGATCCAGCATTATCGTTGCCCACCAACGGCGGAGCGAGTAGTAGTAGTTGGTGGACGGGATCCGACGCAGTGACTCCACCATACTCATTCTCCAGCAGCCCAATCCACCCCGGGCAATTCCCGTCGGACCCGCCGACCACCACTTTCCAGGCCTTATCAGATGATAATTCGTCTCCGTCCACGCCTATTCCGCAACAACAGCAACCACAACGACAAGAAGACGGTGCAGGAGATGCCGCCCGCACCAACGGTGCCCAGAGCCGCCGCTTCTCGACCCGTACTCGGCAGTTCACTCCTTTGTCAGACGAAGAACCCTCCCGGCGAAACAGTGTGTCCGAGGCGCTGTTCCTTGCCGCGACGCACGGTCATGTCGGGGTCGTCCGCGCCCTATGCGAGGCGGGAGCCGATCTGGACGCTGTCGACGGGGATGGCAACTCGGCCCTCCACTTGGCCGTTGTCGGTAAGCACCTGGATGTTATCTCCGTGTTATTGAAGCACAGCGCCCAACCTCAGCTGCATAACTCGAACGATCTCACCCCATTGTAGGTTCTCTTTACTTCCTTTTCATTTTTTTAAGTTATTATGTGTATTTCATGTTTTAGCTTTTCCTTTTTCCTGTTTTCTTTATTCCTATCGTTGGCCCCGGCGTTTACCACTTGCCTTAACTCTATTATTTGCTGACAAGTACACTAGCACCTTGGCAGCCAAGATTGGGTTTGAAGAAGGTGTCCGGTTACTGCTACAGGCAAATTACTAGGGCACGCTCAGCTAGCTAGCATGCGTCTCGTCGTCGCTCCCCATCATTCCCTTTCTTAATAAGACCGGATTTTGCGCGCGGCTGTGGCCAGTACAGATCGCTCATTGGCTAGACAAACTGGTTTCTTAACAAATTATCTTTTGGCACAGAAGGACTAGTTTTACATCTGTCCTTTTGGCTCTTATTCCTTTAGAAAGAGCCAAGCACATATCCCGAAAGAAGAAATTCGAGAGGGGTCTAGGATGGTGCGAAAACAATGCCAGCGGATTGAGTAGACCATAATCTACCCTGCAGCCCTTGCAACCTTTAGGTACAGGACATGTGAAATTCCTCAGATCAATTAGAACTAGGCCGGAGAACCTAAACTAAGTAGGCACAGCAGTCATCTGTTATTCTAGCTAGTTGTCATAGTCTACACTGCTAAGGGGTCTTGTAAAACCTGGTTGTTATCATATAAAGAAGAAGAGAAATCTTTATAAAGCAAAGATTTTTTATATTTACTGATATAGATATAGGTAGTTAATATATAAACTAAAAAAGTTTATACAGCAGATATTTTCTATGTTTACTATAATAGGGGTAGGTAGCTAGTTAATGTAGAGACTAGGTAGGTTAGGTTGAGACTGTGTTAGCACCGTATCGGAACCGTGACACTAGTGATGGAACTTAGAGCAAACATATGTGCATTAGTCTTGGCTAAACCTAATTAGCGTGCATGTTATACCTCGACTTGTCTTCTAAACATGCGCCCTGAAGAAGGAAAGAGCGAGCTGGTAACCTCGTGTATACTCCTCCAGGACTCTAGCATCCTTGAGATCGGCGCGGGCACTCATGAAGCCATGGACCTGATCGGCGAACCGCTCACAGTGTTTCGGGACCGTGAGACTATCGGAGTATTTCTTAGTCTCCTCGTCCGACTCGTCTTCTGACGACAGCAGCATCATGGGGATCTTGACATTTGCGCCGTCGCCCGCGTCGAGCTGTGCCGGCGACGTTTGTACCGCCGCCTGGAACATAGGCGGCTGGTCGCTTGCCACCATCGAGGCCATCTTGCCACCCCAACAGTAGCCCATCTGAACGAAGCCCACCCTCGAGTCAGCAGCTGTGATATTGGAAGTAGCGTGTAGTTAAAAGATGGAGGGATACTGAAACGCAGGAACATTCTTGGCAGAAGTCTGAAGAAGGGTACGTAGATTAAGCAAAGACTTACAATACCCCATGACTTGATATTGGGATTGAACTTCTCGGCCGACGCCTTGATGCCTGGGATCTTAGGTCGATGGGTGGGCCACTGGGCCGTCTGTTGGAACCAGGCCCCGACCTTGGCGCCCTTCTCCTCGGTATCGGGCGGAAACCAGGCCATTTGGCAGTAGTTGCCCTCAAAGAGGTCTGGAATGAAGACCTGGTATGACTGTCCCGAGTCGGCCGTGGCTAGGATGTCGGCGCCCTGGAGTATCTGCGAGGAGTAGCCGAAGATGTCGTAAACGAGGAATAGAGCCTTGGTGGCCTCTGCGGGCCCCGTCACGTCTGTTATGATAGTCAGGCTCCTGACGGAATTTCATCGGCAATCTCGGCTTTGCGCTCTCTTACATGTCCTCAAGCCATTAAGTTCGACATATTTGCCTTTGGCTGCGTACCCCTCACTCACCACCGGGGGGATGCTATTTGTTGCGATTGGTCAGCCGTTGGTCCTATAGTAATTAAAACAATGTTGTGAGAGAAGAAGAGCATCAGGCATGTGCTTACGAGCAGCAAGCTTTGCTATACCCAGACATTGCGGCCGCTGCAGTTGAAATTGCGAGATAAGAGGTTGCTGCGAATAATCATGACTGTCTAAACTAAATGGACCGAGTTTTATACGAACCCTGCTCTATGCTGCAGAGAGCAGCAGGACTGGAGGTTTAGGGAATACGCTTAATAGGAGTATTTCTTATTTCCGATGGAGAGAGCCGCCTCGCTTCCGATGCTGCCTCAATCTTACGTGAGACGTCATACCTGCATGTACCATTTGTCTGAAATAAGGGCGGCATTTTAATGTGTGCCAGGCTCCGGACGCCTCCCTACTACGAAGTGGCAATTTGAGGAGGTGACATGTACGGAACTTATGCAGTGTAAGAATGCATACCGGTACCTATCTAAGGCAGGTTTCCGGGCAACACACTGCGAGTATGCCGTGGCAAGATGCATAGCTTACTGTACTACAACATCTGTGCGACTCTATTGCCTATATCGGTAGCGTCGACGTATTTGCGAGGGATAGTACAGCAACATGCGCACAGGGCGACAGTTGAATGATTGAGATGTTTGGCAATTGTCGAGAAATTGAATTGATGGCCAGGGGATTTACGGCACATAACAGGCGTAATAATAAGATCTATCATGATGAAAAAATATCTCCAGGCAGGTTAACGAGCCTAGGTTTATATACAATAATTGCATAAATCTCATATAGTGACCGAAACGCCTAGAGGCGTTGAATATGTATCGCTACATAGCGAGTGATATGTCTTAGTCGAAATGATGCTATCTTTACACTCCATTAACTGACCCTTTGAGCCTTTTCCGCCGCGATGCGCTCGCTCCGCCATCTAGGCCCCCGTTGCATTATGACCCACAGCAATGGCGCCATGAGGAGATAGAGGATGGCGATGATGGTGTACGCCCACCCACTCGAGATGGCCCCTATAAGGGGCACGATGGCGAAAGAAGCGCCGGCTGCGAGCCAGCAACGCACTAGGTTGTTTGCCGCGGTGGCGGTGGCCGGCGCCTGGGGGTAGACGTCAACCATGAGCACGCTTAAGATGGTAAAGAAGCCGTTGGCGCAGAAACCAACGAAGAAGAGCAGGACGATGGGTCCCGCCACGCTGGTCTGGAAGTCAAGCACCCAACCGTACGCGATGGTTGATGCGCTAGCCAGAGCAAGGATGGGAAGGGCAACCTCGCACCGCACTCTCTCGATGGGAAAGTCGCCGAGCTCTCGGTTCCGGTTCTTAGCCTCGGCGACGCTCGTGCCCAGACGAGCCGAGTGACGGGCAAAGTTCCAGTCGACAGCGCGCCCGACGACCATTGTCGCGATGCCGCTGCTCACGCCGATAGGAATGAACGATAGGCCGATCTTGAGGTCGTTGAACTTGTAGATCTCAGAGAACTGGGAAGGCAGCGCACTGGCCACGGCGAAGTAGCCGGCGTACACAACGCCGTTGGCGAACAAGACGACCGAGGCTTCTTTGTCTATGCAGATTTTGAGAGTGTGAAGCGGGTTGAAAAAGGAGGCCTTCTTGGCACGGCTACTGCTCCGGACTCCATCAACTCCATTGCCATGCGCATGCTTCCTGCGCCCCACAACATGGGGGAAGAAGTCCCACAAGCTAAGGTTCCATTTGGGCGGTCGCACGGAGCCGTTGTCGACCAGTCCACGCGCCGTCTCAGGTAGGAACAAGAGCAGGACGGCGAATGTGATGCCCCCGGTGAGAACGAGGAACCAGAAGATGAAGCGCCAGCCGAGGAAGTCGCTGATGATGCCACCAAGAATGGGCCCGAGAGCAATGCCAAGCACACCGCCGAGAGACGCGTATCCTATGTAGACCCCTCGCTCCGAGACAGAGGCGACGTCAGACACGACGGCGTTGGCCAGGGCGACCGTACCGCTGCTCCCAGAGCTCTGGACGGCGCGCAGAACCAGCAACGCGGCGAAGCTATGTTGAAGCGCTAGACCGATGTTGGCCCCGATGTATATGACGAAGCAGATCACGTAGACGGGTCTCCGACCAATATTCTCGGACAGTGACCCCGTGAATGAGGGCGCCAGGCCTTGAAAAATCAGATAAATAGAGACAGTAAGGTTGATCAGAGTGCTCGACGTGTGATACTCGGCCGTGAGCGCGTTCAGGGCAGGGAAGTAGATGTTAGCGCTGATGGGCGAGAACAAACCAGCAAGAGAGGCCATGAAGACGATGAGCCGCTTTTCCGTTTTGGTGAATATGGTGTGGGGGGCATGATTTTGGTCCTCGGCGCCGTTGGCCAAGACATTTTCCACAGCGGCATCGCTGTCTTGCTGGGAGTCAGTCAATGCGGACCGCGGTAAGTGAGATAACGACTCCTTCTCGTTACCAGGTGAGAGACCATTATCGCCGATGGATGACTCGGGCGGCGGTGGCCGTGGGTCGGATGCCATTGCGAAGTGTGTTTTCCTTCGTTCAATGGCCAAAAGCTGGGATAAGGTGCCGGGACGACATCTGAAGGAGGATTCGAGTACGGCGAACGAAAACTTGGCAGGGGAAAACAACATTTTTACGTGGGTTGTGTTTCCTGCAAGTCCCCGGAGCCGAGGAAGGATATAATGCAGCCGAGACGGTGCCGAGAAGGGCGTAGGCACAACAGATATGCCGTAACCTTGCAGCAACCTTGCAGCACAGGAAGCATACCCCTGTTATCACCCCATGTGCGAGCCCGCTGAGCACCCCCGCCCCCAATCATGGTTATGAGTAAGGACTTCTAGACATCCATGCAGCTACCTGGGTATGGTACATGCACATGTAGCTTAAAGTATTTACTTCACATACACACGGTCATCATAAGTACCTCTTAATTACAAGCGAGAGCAAAGTAAGAAATAATAGTAGTAATGGTAAGATTATAAGGGGGAAGCAAACGGAGGAAATAGGCAAATATCAGCTAAGAAAAAGCTGATTTACCTACTCCAAAAACCTCGCGCACCATCTTAGAGACGGCCTCTTCCCTGGTAACCGAAATGCCGACTGCCTCTTCCTACCCTCGTGTGCAGATCCCCAACGTAGATGTCGGCCGTTTTATCCTAGATCAGCTTGCCGATATCAATCCAGACCGAGGTCACTGATTTCCTCTACTATGTACCTTCTGGGCACTGACAAAGAAGGACTTGCTAACCCCATCGCCAACAGTAATCCTTTCAAGCGAGGACGGGCCTGAGACATATACTGCCTCCAGCTTAGTGAAAGCCTCGAAATGCTTCAGCGAGTTCCTATCGCGGCAGGAGGGGTGGAAACATGGTGCCGTGCTCACCCTGGTCTGTGAGAATTCAATCCACACCCCTTTAGTAGTGCTTGGCGCTCTTGCCGCGGGACATATCGTCTCCCCAGCGAACCCTGCCTACAGCGCGGACGAATTACGACGTCAGATGCGGGATTCCGGTTCGAGCATCGTCGTGACTCAACGGCCTCTTCTAGCCACAGTCCTCAGCGTCGCCGAGTCACTCGGTCTGCCTCAAGAGCGTATTGTACTGCTTCCGGACACTCAAGCGCCTGTCTCTTCGTCAATTCGAGAATGTCGAGCGGTCGAATTGGCTGACATCCTATCGAATCCCAATCCAAGGGGTGTCGACGGGGGAATTGATGCGCAGAACGATGTGGCTTTTCTTGTCTATACTTCAGGAACGTATGTGGTCTCCTTATTCTACATCGATTGACGCAATTCTTAAACGAATATGACAGAACGGGAATGCCCAAGGGCGCTCAGCTGACCCACCAAAATGTCGTTGCGAATATTCTCATGTCCAGGACCGTTACCAGTGTTAGAGGGAACAGCATCGTTCTTGCGCTACTTCCATTTTTCCACATCTATGGTAAGTTCCTGGATAAGAATACACTCTCCACTATAACAGGCGGCATGAAAAAGGCTGACCCTTCCACCCATGGCGATCAGGCTTAACCATCGTCATGCTCCTGACCCTTTACCAGAGAGCATGTCTCTTAGTGATGAAACGCTTTGATTTAAAGAGATTCTGCAGCGCCATCGAATCTCGCAAGATATCCCTTGCGTACATAGTCCCGCCGATTGCTGCTGTCCTCTGCGACTCGGCAATTCCGGACAATTACGACCTAAGCTCGGTCGAATGCATGGTGTCTGGCGCTGCGCCGCTGAGTGTATCTCTCATTGACCGCCTCCACACTCATCGCGGTATAAAGCTCATTCAAGGATATGGGCTTACCGAGACGAGTCCTGCGGCTTTCATGATGGTAAGATATCCCCCTGAATTGCTATCTCATAGGGGCCAATGCTCTCCCGAACTTCCCAAAACCACGAGGGGAAGTGGGCTAAACTCCTTTACACTTAAACGCATACTAACGCTATGGCTAACTATATAAAGTCACTGGAGGATTTCGGCATCGCGAATGGAACTGTTGGTCGCTTGCTACCTAACCAAGAAGTTAAACTGGTCGACGTCGACGATTCATCTCTTAAGATTGCTTCTCCAACCCAAGACGGGGAAATCTGCATTCGAGGGCCGAATATCTTCAGGGGCTATCTTCACAACACCGCTGCCACGCGCGCCGCTTTCACCTCGGATGGGTTCTTCCGAACAGGCGACGTAGGGCGCCTGGAGGAGGGCGGGTATCTGCGCATCACAGATCGCATCAAGGACCTGATCAAGTACAAAGGCTTTCAGGTCGCCCCTGCCGAGTTGGAGTCGATCTTGTTGGGCCACCCCGCGGTGGCAGACGTGTGCGTCGTCGGCATCGTCGATCGTAGCCAAACGACTGAGGTGCCGCGCGCGTACGTTGTTCGCTCCGCGCGGTGGAATTCTGACGGTGCTGGGACTACTACGGACGAAGAGGCTGCCCGGGAGATCCGGGCCTGGGCCGACGGACGCGTTGCCCACCACAAAAAGCTAAGGGGCGGGGTGCATTTCGTCCAGCAGCTGCCGAGGACGGCAAGTGGAAAGATTCTGAGGAGACAGATAAGAGTCGTGGAGGAGAAATCCAAGTTATGAGGAAATGTCGCAGAATGAAGGATGTTAATTATATATATATATATATATATTTTTGGTAATGAACCAGTCCGAATATGAAGTTACATGGTGCGATTTGAACTTTTCTATGTCCTACTAATTACCGCCTGACCCCAGGCTCTACAGATCCGTCAGTAGGTACCATCATAAATCACAGTCCTCTCAGTCCCGAAGTCCGACGCGGTAGGAGCCTCATTCTCAGTGATGACCCGCGCAACCAGCGCGCTATCGACATAGGCGCGCACCTCGACGATCTGGCCCAGCGAGTTCCACCGCGTGCTCCAGCTATACTGGTTCACAAAGGGCATCCCGTTGACCATGGTGACGTTGCCCAGGAGCTCCTGAGCGCTCCATTCCTCGTCGCAGCCGCCGACGACGCGCACCAGTGCCGTCGTGCCGCCGGGCCTCTCGATCTTGCCCAGCCGCACCGACGTGCTGTTATAGAACAGCGTCTTGCTGCTGTAGTGGCCGGCCAGCGGATGCGTGCCCATGACGCGCCACGACACGTCCTCAACGACGTGCGCGTAGAATAGCGCCGATGACCCGTTCACCATCGCGTTGAAGACGTCGGTGATGTACGGCTTGGGAGGGTAGGCGCAGCTTGGGTTTGTCGAGGCCCATGGCGAACTGGAAGAAGCTCCGATGAGATTCGCTGCCGTTGCCGATGTGGCGAGGGGACATAGGAGGTGTTGCAGGAGCCTCATTGTGCTTAATTGTACAGAATATAGCGGGTAACTCGGCTGTCGTGAATAGCATATAGCTATGATCATGCATCCGGGTTATTTGAAGTGCGCTGTAGACGTCCTACAATCTATTATCTCGAGGTGTGCTCGGATGTCATAACTAAGTGCGGCTTGGGAAATGGCGATTGGTATTTGCATGGCTGCATTATCGCATCTTTATCTGCTTCTAGTAATTTACTTACCTTGATAGACTCTAAGAAGGAGCGTCAGGGGTGAAAATAATAAGTGTTACTTCCAAATTTGCATTGCCTATCCCATCTGCGCCAGGATTGAACCTGCCATCACGCAGCTATCATGCTTTTCTCGAGTCCTGCAGAACGCACGAGACTAAAAAGTTTGCTTGCCGGAATTAAAATGGCGGAGATAAACTTGTATGCACTATTACGCGCTAGTCATGCAACCTTACGGTATCCTTGTCAATTACCCCGGTCTTCCCGTCGCCCCTGCATGCAGTACAGTGTCCGCGCTAATGCAACAATGCAACATGCACTTTTCCTCCTCCACGTCATATCAATTTCCCGTCCTATCAATTTCCCGTCAGGTCAGCATAGCGACCTGGCAAAGCTGCCTTACAGCAGCCGCCATCTCACGCACGTTACGAGGATCGCCAGGGATCTCGTGGCCCCTGTCATGCACGAGCATGCGCGAGGGCGCGGGCCCGCAGAGCTTGGCGAGACGCAACGTGTGCTCGTGCACAAAGTCCTTGCGGCCGGCGATGACGAGCGAGGGGATCTCGAGGTATCCGGCCATGCCTTCGTCAAATAGTAGCTCGCCGGTGGGCGCCTGCCGGAATGGTGGCAGCGAGCAGATGAAGACGGCGCATCGGATGCCCAGGTTCCGGATCGGCTGCGTCGGCCTCGACTTGGCGTGGTGCACGAGGAAGCCGAAGGCCAGCGTCGCGCCGTGCGAGAACCCTATCAGTCCGTCGAAGCCCACCTCGTCGTCCTCTAGGGTCTCGTACAGCTGCTCGTATGCCTCCTCCACCGTTCTGTCGTCGGCATCACTGCAGATCGTGCTCCGTGGCCATGCGAAGTAGCTGAAGTACGGCGGCTCGAAGTGCCCTGCGACGCCCGGCCCCGGTTCCGTCTCGAACTCTCCGTCGAGGAAGGCGAACTCGGCGCTTTGATCTTTGGCGAGTTCGGCACAGAGAGGTCCTACGAGACGGAGATGATTTTCTTCGTTAGCAGAGAGCATGACATGGAGTCCGTAAGTCTATCGCCGGCTGGTTCCTACGCCGTAAAGACTTATGAGTGAGAGGTACCTAGTTGAGCCTGGAGTATCTGTTTTCTTGAATCTTAGCTTGCTGTTTTGTTACATCAAGGCGCTCGAGATCTTCAGTTGATCCCCCAAGATACTTACATCTGAGCTGGTGCCGGCCCCGTGTAGACACAGAAATCTTAGCGGAGGCATTCTTTCTTGGATTGTTGGTAGAGACAGTTCGTATGATCAGATACTAGGTTCCATGTGGTGATCAAAGTGCTACCCTGATAGCCTCATCCCATGAGTCGCTAGGTTATGGTGGCTATATGATACCCTACCCACGACTTGCTGCCAGACTTGTAACTGCTCTCTTACCTGTGATGCAGCCACCTCTGTAAGTATGCGCCCCATCTGCGGCAAGACTGTGACGGGGAATAAGCTTACTGCCATTCACATGCGGCTCTTACACATGATGCATGAGCCTTACGCCTAACCTTATTCCACACAGGGGTCTGATACGGCCTAAAGCAGGGTTACGCGTCATGCCAAAGTGAAGGCTGATCTCTAGCAGAGACCGTTGTCTATTGTTAGAATCGTGTTTAATACCTAATACCGTTTACTCGCTTTATCCCTCACCACGGTGTCGCTAGGCTCGGTGTACCTTCGCCATGTCTACAGCCAAATGGGATGAATTCTTAGTCATCATCCAAGATGTCGCTTACGGCAAGAGCCCAGGTTGCTCGGAGGAAGAACGGCAAGTGGCACATCTGGCCCTTACCGATGCTATCTGCTGTATGGCCGAGTCGATATCGAAAAGCAAAGAATGCCGGAGCCTTCTCGGACCTCTCGTGGCGGGAACAACTGTGCTCGACGGGGTGAAAATTCCCGGCACAGAACATCGAGTCGACCCCGTGAAAGGAGCGTTTGATATCGGCACCGCGATCCGGTTCCTAGATCATAACGACGTCCTTGGGGGTGCGGAATGGGGTCATCCATCAGGTAGGCGGATTCCCTGCAAAGAAGCGATTTCAATGAGCATTCCAAAGGAGCAGCTAATATTGGCAATCGGTTCAGATAATCTTGGCGCTTTACTCGCTATAAGTGACTATGCATGTCGGCACCGGGAAGTATTCCCTAGGGGTAGCCCAATTACGCTAGCAACGCTGCTCGAGGCACTGCAGAAGGCCTATGAGATCCAGGGAATGGTGTTGATTCACAATGCGTTCAACGCGGCGGGCCTAGATCACGTAGTTCTCGTCAAACTGGCGTCGGCGGCAGTGGTGTCATGGCTCATGGGGCTAAGTGAAGACCAGGCGCTGGCCGTACTATCACACGTCTTTATGGATAACGTGCCCCTCCGCGTCTACAGGCACGGCCAGAATACAACACCGAGAAAAGGCTGGGCGGCCGGCGACGCGTGTAGCCGTGCCGTGTACCTCAACCTGCTCGTTCTGAACGGGCAGCCCGGGGCGCATACTGTACTTTCCGAGCCGAGATGGGGGTTCTACGATGCCATATGGCAGGGAAAGCAGTTCGAGATGGCCGACGACATTCCTCGCGGCTGGGCGATGAGAAACCTCTTCTTTAAGCTCATCGCCGTCGAAGGTCATAGCATCTCGGCTATCGAGGCATGTTTACAACATGTCAGACAACTGCGCGCCCGATACAGCAAGCCGGAGGCGTATTGTGCGGCAATACGCAGGGTCCGTGTGCGCACGAGTCACGCAGCCAACACGCTGATCAACAAGGTCGGACCGTTGCGAAACGCGGCTGACCGCGACCACTGTATGCAGTACGTGCTCGCGGTGACGCTGCTCAAGGGCTCTGTCCCGGTCGCCGAGGATTTTTTCGACGATGCTGCTTTCCAACGTACCCAACTAACGGAGCGCCTGCGAGCGAAGATATTCGTGGACGAGGTCGACGAGTTTACGAGGGCGTACCATAACCTTGTCGTCAAGAGCTTGCCCTGCGCCGTGACGATCGAGATGGAAGATGGCACCGTTCTTGACGAGATCCTCGTTGAATATCCTGTCGGCCACACAAAGAACCCTGCAACTGTCCCTGCACTCCGGGAGAAGTTCTGGCGGAACATGCGGTTGCTGTACTCGGACGAGACTATTCGTGAGGTCGAGGATATCGTCTACCGCTCTCCGGACACGCCGGTATCGGAATTAATGGATCTCCTGTACTGTCCTCAAGCATCTGTGAAGCTCTAGCAGACGGGGTTTGATCAAAATAAGATATATATCACTGCCATTGCCAGTACCACGTCATTGCATAACAGTATACTCTTAATCATGTTTCGCAGAAGGCTTGTTGTGTTTTTGATGCCACATCTACTTAAGTTACGTCCTGCATGCCTAGTAAAAAATTTGTGTATAGGAAGAAAGAAAAACGTTTTGGGGCAGCGGGATTGCCAGCAAGCTAAAGACTGACAACTGTCAACTACCAAACGAGCATACAGAAAGCAACTTTGACGGGCCAATTTAGTTCTGGTAAGTCGATCTAGAAAGAAACGCCAATACAGAATATCAATGGACATGTTCCGATGGGAACAGTAGTCAATAGACTCGAATTGCACATATCAATTTATCATATAGCCATCGCTTATTCCCAACAGTTAACCCAGAGAGCCACATTAGAACTGACCATTTGCCATACACCTTTCCACTAACGGGGCCTCTTGAGCCGAACATTTGTGCACGGCTGTCGTGCCACCAATCCCATTCCCGGGCAATATCTAAACAATGGAGCGCGGCGAAAGCTTCACATATAGCGGCTTCATGTCCCACAGTAAATGGGCCTGCTGAGCCGCCCAATCCTTGCTCTCGGGACAGAGCTCGACGTCAAAGTGCCAGAACAGGTGGCAGAGAATATGGCGGATTTGCAGATACGCGAAACTAAAATAAAGTATAGAATAAGTAATCAATCATTGAACGCGGGTAGGAAGCGAGTTCAGCGCACTTTTTTCCGATGCAGTTCCGTGGGCCCATCGAGAAGGGCTGCAGCGACGCACGAACATCGTTGGCATACGGCGCGGGCGCGTCGTCCAGCCAGCGTTCCGGCACGAACTCGGTCGGGTTGGCGAAATTGGTCGTCGATTGATACGTCGCCCACTGTGCGACGCCGACCGAAGTCTACTCACGCGCGAATTCACCAGGTTAGGTTAAGTTAAGACTTAAGTCTTCTGCTGTGCAAGGGAATATCTCACATTCTTGGGAACGACGTGTCCGTCAATCACGATGCCGTCTCTGCTGGTGCGGCGCGGGAAGCGAGACGGTACCGGCGGATACAGGCGCAGCGACTCCTCGATGACGGCGTGCAGGTAGGGCAGCTTCTGGGCCGCTCGGTTGTCCACCTGGTCGGTATCGGGGAAGGCTTCGCGGATCTCCTTGACGAGCCTCGCGAGCTTGTCCGGGTTATTAAGCAGGTGATACGTCGCGCCACTGAGCCCGGCGGCAGTTGGTTCGGACCCGGCTGTCGTGAGGAGCACGAGAGTCTGCCCGATCTCTGCTTCCGTCATCCCGTTCGGCCCGTTCTTTTTCATAATCTACTCGCCCGATAGTCAGTCAAGGTTGCACAGTTTTACATCTTCCCAAGCCTGATGACACTTGATGACGGGGACCGCGAAACTACGTACAGGAGTTACGATGTCATCTCTCTCGCTCTTGTCAGCAAGACGCTTCTGTGTCATGCGTGCCGTGTACTTCAAATGTTCCTCACGAGCCGAGTTAAGGTGGGATTGGCCGCTGGTCAGGAACCTGTAGGCACGCATGGCGTAAGCGAGGCCCGGATAAGCATGCTGCAGCCGGATCCAGCGTCCGTTCTTGATGCCGCCTAAAACGGTCTTCATCCATGGGTGGTAGGTTCCCGTCTCAAGCGCTCCGAACGTCTCGTTGAAGCAGAGGTCGCCGATGGTGTCGAACGTGGTGAATATGTACCAAGACATGATGTCGACCCTGTCCCCGCCTGGGCTCCCTACCCTGTCCTTTAGCTGCTTTATGAGTGTCTTGATGTAGCTGACCATGATGGGCTCTTGCTGGCGAAGCGCATTGTCTGAGAAGGCGTTGATGACAAGCTTGCGAATGCGAGCATGGTCTTCAGTGTTTGACACTAGTACGGGCGGAGGATGGTCAGTCCTCTTCCATGACAAAACACGTCGAAGCGACTGGTAACTGAAAGCCATGAGGCTTACCTAGGATACTGGGGGTTTTGTTCGTGTTCTGTGTGAAGAAATTCATATCCTTCTGAATTTCGGACTCTCCCGGTTTCACCTGGTATATGTCTGAAGAAAGAAATGTAAGCAATTGAAAGTCTAACCTACCTAGGTAGCGAGAGGGGCGCGATTACGGACCTTTCCAAGCCTGTGCCGTGTTGAACGACAATGAGTCCGGGCTTATCCGGACCACAGGTCCATACTGGTCGTGAAGACGCTTGGTGTTCTCTACTTGCGTTCCAAAGACCTCATCAAGGTAGTTGATGAGATGAATGCCGCATCTTAGACGGGGACCGGGATACTTTGAGAGCGGATGAAACCATATGTTGTAAATGACTTCAAACACTTGGTAGACGATCCCCTAGCATTACAAGCCGGTCAGCTACCTACCGATCGAGATATACACCATTTCCGAGGCTAGACGACTCACTGCAGCTAGGGCCGTCAACAAGAACTTTCCGATTTTTGCCAGGAGCGCGTGATCGGCGACGGCGAGATGAGCGTCAAGGAAGCTAGTCCGATCCATTGCAAGCCGTGGCGATGAGGTTCAGACTGAATGTTTGAGAAAACAAATTTGGAAATTACCGTCAACTATCGTTTTGACTGAAAACAGCTGCACGGCCATTCTTCATATTGAAAAAGCGTCGTTTACTCATCAGGCTCTGAGATGCATATAGTCTCATTGACATTGGCGTTCGCCCAAGTCGGGCGCGCATCGATAAGCCCAAATGTCAACTTGCATCATGCATCATGACGGACAGGGGTAAGCTCGCATATTGGAAGACAGGGGCTTGATATCGAACACAGCGAGTCTAGCCAGATAGCAACGATAAACTCATGTCTTTGAACTTCTCCCTCCCTCCTCTAGGCATCATAAACACTCGTTATAGAAAAATGGATTTAGTTTTGCCGGCCTACGGCCACTATCAACATTTCCGCATTACTTCTCCTGCACCATGGGTGCTACAGGTCCTCATCGACCGCCCCGATGCCTATAATACCTTTACAGGTTCTATGTGGAGGGATTTCGGTCGAATAATGCGACAGGCGTCGGTAGACGATGAATGTCGAGTTGTTGTCCTGTCCGCCACAGACTGTGCCGGTTTTAGCGCAGGGATAGACCTCAAAGAGGCGAGTCAAGAAGACGCCTTTCGCGGAGTTACCGGAGAAGATCCGGCGAGAAGGGCAGCCAAGATACGCAGGTACATCGAGGAATTTCAACAACAGATCTCAGCAGCAGAGACTTGTGAGAAGCGTACGTGTCCGTAATCTGATAAAAACAGCTCGTTCATCATCTGACATGGTATGTTTGCATAGCTGTGATCTGTGCTTTGTTCGGAACCTCGTACGGCATCGCGGTCGATATTGCATGCTGCTGCTCGCTGCGTCTGTGCTCCCAAGACGCCGTCTTCGCCGTCAAGGAGATCGACGTCGGCATCGCGGCAGATCTGGGCACGCTAACCCGCCTACCCAAGATCGTCGGCTCTTCCGGTTGGGCTCAGTATGTGTGTCTTACAGGGTCACCATTCAAGGCCGAAGAGGCTCTAGGACAGGGCTTCGTCACAGAAGTGCTTCCTTCCAGAGAGGAAGCCCTCGACCGCGCCGTGAGGGTCGCTGGTCTGATCGCTGGCAAGAGCCCCGTTGCGAGTACGGCGGTCAAGGCGATCATGAACCACGCGAGAGATCATACGATTGCGCAGAGTTTGCATTACACTGGAGTCTGGAATGCTGCAGCACTGCAGACTGAAGACGTCTCCAAGGCTATCATGACGTTCAAGTCAAAGCAGGTGCCGCGCTTCTCGAAGCTATGAGTACAGATGTAGTAGCGATAGTAATAATACTATTAAAAATACCATAAAATATTGATAAATTGGGTTTATTTGGTACATTTCCCCAGTGCTACTATTACTTCTGATGAATCCTACTGTCTACCTGATGAGAACGCAATATTTTCTTATTCTTCCTTACTGTCTGTTCCTGTAGATCCTTTACTTCATGTATACCACCCAGTCATCATACTCCCCTCGGACATTGACCACTACGTCAGCAAACTGCCGTGTACAAGATGTGTAATAATGCAGGCCCTTGCAGCTCCAATGCATGACCAACCAGTATAGCTTGTAACAGTCTTATCCGTCATGCATCCACCCTAGCATGTGTACAACACATTGTACCGAGGTCCCGTTGTGGCACTGCAACTATCCCGAATGAAAGCGAAAATTATGTCAATTATTAAGAAACAGGAGTAGAGGTACGGAACCTGGAAATGTATAGCACTTGTAAGAAAATCCAACCATACACTATCCAAGATAGGTGACTGCAATGGGGACGCACGATTCATACCTGCAGGTGCAAGACTCTCGCACATCAGAGTCCTATACGATTCCCATACGCGACAATGCAGTCGAAGCGACTCATTTCAAAAAAATCAAAACAGAAAATGGTGTTGGTCTGAAAGTATACGACGAGGGCTTGGCCAACACGGCCACTCTACGGAGCAGTTTGACTTTTCAGTGAGTACCTATCGTCGTCTCCCTTTTGATTGACAATGACAGACTTAATTCCTGTTTAGAGATGGCCAAAAGGGAGTGCTGCTGTTCCGAGGCCATTCGATTGAACAGCTGTGGCATTGCGACTTCGAGGATATCCTGTACTTGACATTATTCTCGGCACTGCCAAGTGATGATGAGAGGAAAAGGCTTGGACAACGCATCGCCAGAGAGATGGAGAACGTCCCGCAGGCTGCTGTGAAGGCGGTCGAGGCTATTCCGTAAGCAACCAACTTTCATTCATCGTCGTTTATCGAGTTGCGCAAAAAAAAACTAATATCTACACCCACCCTCAAAGGAGAACATCGCCGCCGGTGCCTATGGTGCTTGCGGCCCTCTCGGCATATGTGGCCGATAAACCTGAGCAAATACCGGCCTTTCGAGGAGGGAACATCTACCACAGCAACGACGCAGAAATCTACCCTGCCCTGATCCGGACGGTTGCCGCGTGGGCCGTGTGCATCGGCCTGGCTCTTAGCCACCGGAGGGGCGTTCCCTTTGTCCGCCCGTCGGCACGATACACGTACTTCGAGAATCTCTTCCGCATGTTCGGACACGTTGACGCGGTCAAGATCGACTGTTTCCGCAAGTTCGGCGCCCTGAGCGCGGACCACGGCATGACCAGCTCGACCTTCGCCATGCTGGTGACCTGCTCAACCCTGGCTGATCCCATCAGCGGCATGATCGCCGCGCTGGCGGCCGGCTACGGACCGCTGCACTTCGGCGCTCCCGAGTCGGCCTACAAGACGATGAAGCAGGTCGGCACGCCTGAGAACGTGCCGGCGCTCATCGAGAAGGTGAAGCAGGGAAAGCAACGGCTCTTCGGCTATGGTCACCGCAGCTACCAGGTGCCCGACCCGCGCATCAAGCCCATCCAGATGTTGCTGGACGAGCTCAGGGCGGACGAGAACCCCCTGCTGGCCGTCGCACAAGAGATCGATAGGATTGCGTCCAAGGACGAGTATTTCACGTCTCGCGGGATCCAGGCCAACGCCGATCTCTACGGTGTTTTCTTCTATATCGCCGAGTAAGTGCACTCAAACATATTTCATCACAAATTGCTGATCGCTTTGAAGGGAGTTCGCGCCTGAGGAAATCCCCTTGATGATGATGACTCACAGGTTGCCGGGTATTATGGCGCACTGGCGGGACTCGATGTGTAAGTGAAGCTCCGAAAAGCGAACTCTAACTCTGGAAACGCATGCTGACGGCCACATCGTAGGTCGACCGATCAAAGTGGTTAGGCCTACACATATCTATGAAGAGCCGAAAGTGCAAGAACAAGGAGCGGCAGCGAAGCTATAGCTGTATATTCCCATCACATAGCCAATTACGTATCTCAGTATCAAGGCTTCTGATCAGCGGTGTTTCTATTCAGTAGTACTTCAACTAAACAGTTTTCGCTTTCGATTTACCGATCCACAATATACGTGATTATAACACCTCCTGCATTTTTTTCATGCGGACGAAGTTGTTTCTGTAAGGGCAGAATGGCTGAGAACCGTCTTCGTAGTCGGCCGGTAAGGAGAGTGTGTGTGGATGTGTCAAGAAATCCTTGAAATATTGACACTTCCAGGCAATAGTGCATGAGTGAGAAAAAATTGCTGTTGCTCTATGAGGATCACGATGGGGAATTGAATAGTAACGGCACGGTTATAGATGACAGTGATAGTAAGTTCTCCATGTGGCCCTTAATAATGACACCATGGCAATTCTCGCTACAGATTGGCATTCAAGTCTACCCTCTCGACAACGAAATGGAGCCTTCTCGAGTGTTCATCCATCCATTTCGGTCCCGCGCTCGCGTTCTCAGCAATGTCCTTCATATCGAGGTAGGCGTTGGTCTTCCAGCGCGTGCCCGTGAGGCGACCAACCTCACGCCAAAGCGCGTCGAAGCTCTCTGGGTTATGGCGGAAATACGTGCTCCCCTCGGAGAGTGCTCTGAACTCGCCCGGAACAACAGCACCAACCTGTCGTCCGATGATCAGGGAACCTGGGCGGTCGCGGGCGAACGAGGCCAGCCGGCACGCCATTTCAAGCTGCTGAGGGCGCGGGAAGAGGTGCAGTAGGCTGTTGGCGAAGATGTAGTCGATCGACCCCTCCAGCTCTGGCCATTGGCGCTTCGCGTCAAGCATGTCGCCGGAGAGGAAGGTGGCGCCGGATAACTTCTCGCGGTCCCGGAACAACTCAAAGCCCATCTCGATGAAAGCTGGCTCGAGGTCTAGGCCGTAGAGCGTCTCGGGCGGTGCCCCGTCCGACGCAAGCTTCCGCAGTTCCTGTCCGAAACAGCATCCTGCGTCTAGGAAGGTGCTTTTCTTGTTCTTCAGTGTAGAGAGGACGACCTGGTACAACTCGTGATCGGCGAAATTGAGACTCAGAAATCGTAGCTGTCCAATGCAAGGATATGGGTACGTCTCGAACGCGGAGGACCGCTGGGAATGGAGACATTTTAAGTCAGTTACTAGTAGCTTTCAGTATTTTTGGAAATATGATTTTCATACAATATTGTGAATGTGCTTTTCTAGCTCAAGTTCCGGGATCCCTGACCATCTCACCAGAATCTCCTTCGTCGCCTCGGGAATACTGCCGACTCGTTCCTTGTACCAAACCACTTCGTCAACTTCATTGCCTTTTCGAGGTGCAGTCTTTTCACTGCTTGACAACGACATGGCTGAAGAGCTCGCTGATTGTAAAAAGTCCAGGTTAGACGATACGTGAAGTCAGAGTTTAACCTCAATTGCCCCTAAAGTAGATGTCCGAGCAAGTGCGCGCAGGACTAAACTACACAACAGTGACAACAGTCCTTGTCCTGAAATGCGCTTGAATGTATTCGGCACTAAAAAAATGCCTGAGAGACTCTGTTTTTCTCCGGTCCTACGGAATTACTAGGTCTTTGAAGCTTCGCTATGCAGGTTGACGACCATGACGAGCAAAAGGAAGCCGGACTATCTTATCTACAATGCAGCATGACAGGGGGGCGCGGCATGACGATGCAAGATGACACCAAAACACGTACCTTATCAATAGCATCTGAATTCACTCTAGAGAGTTAGGTAATACTGCTTGTTTGACGATCGTGACTCTGCATACTCTCATCACTAATTGATAGCACAGAGCGTGCGGTCGTGAAGCGTCTTTTATAGCGGGACATGTCACATCGCGGATTATGCTATCGACTTTCATAAACTTTCATTAACTTCTTTACGAATAACAATTCATCAACACATCTGAGTTCTAGTCGGCCCTGCGATCACGTCATTCAACCCTACATCATCACGATGTCTCCGCTCACGATCAACTCGGAAGCGCCCTTCGAAGGAGGCGACGAAGATGGCCCAATGCCGATTGCCGTAGTAGGAATGAGCTTCCGAGGGCCGGGCGACGCTGAGAATCTGGAGGGGCTATGGGATATGATCACAAGCAAGAGAGAAGCCAGGACGTCTATCCCTAAGGAGAGGTGGAACCACGAGGCTTTCTATCATCCGGACTCAAGTCGGAATGGCACGGTAAAAGAAACGGCCCTTTCCCGTGATACCTACGCGAGGCGAGTCCATGGCGTGTACTAACATTCGTTTTCTCGTAGACGAGTATCACCGGAGGTCATTTCATCAAGCAGGATCTATCCAAGTTCGACGCCCCCTTTTTCTCCATGACAAGGACTGAGGCGGAGGTATGTGAAACAAAACCCCTCTGAAAACAACGAGTTGGGGCTCTAGATCAAGCGGAGGAAGCTGACCACATCCGATAGGCTCTTGATCCCCAACAGAGGCTGCTCCTGGAGTGTTCTTACGAAGCTCTGGAGACAGGTACGTTGCCGCATACAACCCCAGCTATTCCGATATGTCCCAATCTCGAGCATGAGCCTGACCAGGACCGTGATAAAACAATATAGCTGGCATACCGCTCGAGAAAGTTTCTGGTAGCGAGACGTGTGTCTACGTGGGCTCCTTTTGCGGTGACTACACAGATATGCTTTCCCGTGATCCAGACTCGATGCCCTTCTACCAAGCCACGAGCAGCGGACACTCTCGAGCCATCATCTCGAACAGGCTCTCGTATTACTTCAACCTCCGAGGTCCTAGCGCCACCATCGACACGGCCTGCTCGTCGAGCCTGGTGGCATTACACCTCGCATGCCAGAGCCTGCGCACCGGGGAGACGAAGCAGGCCATCGTAGCTGGGGCGAATGTGATTCTCAGTCACGAGATGACTATAAGTATGACTATGATGCAGTAAGTGGTCATCGGTGACACTTTTTTACCTTCCCACTCTTCAACGATCGGGGGGGGGCATCGATGACTCAACAAGAACTGACAATGGTATTTTCTTCCGTTTTCCTTATAGATTTCTATCCCCCGACGGTCGGTGCTACTCGTTTGACGAGAGAGCAAACGGGTACTCGCGCGGTGAAGGTGTCGGCTGCGTGTTTCTGAAGCCGCTGGAAGACGCCATCCGCGATGGAGATCCAATCAGGGCCGTGATCCGCAACACCGGGTCAAACCAAGACGGCAAGACACCCGGCATTACGCTCCCCAGTCGCGAGGCCCAAGAAGACCTCATCAGGTCCGTCTACGCCAAAGCGAGGATGGATCCTCTCGACACGTGTTTTGTCGAGTGTCACGGGACGGGCACGCCGGCCGGTGACCCCCTAGAAACAGAGGCACTCGCCAACGTCTTCACCAAGGGACGATCTCCCGAAAAGCCACTTCTGATCGGATCAGTAAAAACAAATGTATTTACTGCACCTACTTGCTTTGCCTCCCTTATGACATGAGTCTCTTTCTGTTCGAGTTCCACTGCTAAGCAATCTGGCCTATTTCTAGATCGGCCATCTTGAAGGAGCCAGCGGTGTCGCAGGTTTGATTAAGGCGGTTCTCATGCTCGAGCGGGGTAAGATTCTGCCTAACCGCAATTTCGAGCGACCTAGCAAACGAATTCACTTTGCCGAGTGGAAGCTCAGGGTATGTGTCTCGCGGGTGTAACCCGGGCAATAAATTGAATGCCGTAAAGACTAAGCTCAGACATATCATTCAGGTCCCTACCGAGGTCGAGGACTTTCCCAACTCAGCATCGACGAGGGTAATATCTGTGAACAGCTTTGGATACGGCGGATCCAACGCCCATGCCATCGTACAAGGCTTTGATAGCTATCGAGAATCCAAGGGCTCGCGACCGCTACAGGCTAACGGAGTTCACGGAGTTCACGGAGTTAACAGCGTAAACGGCTTGTCTTTGACTAATGGTGACGGACATACCGCTGCTGAGGTTAAAACCAACGGCCACAAAGCCAACGGTATCACGAATGGCACATCGTCCACAGAAGAGGCGCAAACCGCGCCATCGAATATCTACCTCATTTCAGCATTGGACTCCAAGTCAATCCAGCGCCAGACGGCAGCGCTCGCAGACTTTTTAGACAGAAACGACACGGCGGACAATGAGGAGGCAACATCTAAATTTCTCCGCGACCTGGCCTACACCCTCTCACAGCGAAGGACTAGGCTACCGACCACGTTGGCGGTCCACGCGCGATCGAGACAAGAGCTCGTCTCCGCGCTACGTCAGCAACAGCAGCAAACTCTGAGTGGCGTGAGGTCGACCAAACGTCCTGCCCTAGCCTTTGTTTTTACCGGACAGGGAGCTCAGTGGTGGGGGATGGGCCGGGAGCTATTTGCCGCCTTCCCCATATTCGCCGCGAGTATAGCTAGATGCGACGAGATGATTAGGGGTTTTGGCGCTGACTGGTCCTTGGTTGGTGAGTACATAACTTCAGCCTTTGCACACAATTAAAGTTATGAAATTTCCGTGATCGCACCACTGACGTAGTATTTATTGCCAGACGAATTACTCAAGGATGCCGAGCAGAGCCGCATCAATGAGCCATGCATAAGTCAGCCCGCTTGCACGGCGGTACAGATCGCTCTGGTGGACTTGCTGGCATCTCTGGGCATTAGGCCTGTGGCGGTGACGGGCCACTCATCCGGAGAGATTGCGGCGGCGTACTGCGCCGGCGCTATAACAGCAGAAGACGGAATGGCCATAGCTTATCACCGCGGCGTCGTTTCCGAGCGCCTCAAAGATCGATGTCCCGACTCAGGCGGCATGTTAGCCGTCGGACTATCCGCGACTGAGGCGACAGATTACATCGAGCAAGTCCGCAGTAAAGGAAAAGTAACAATCGCTTGTATTAACTCTGGCAAGTCGCTGACGATATCCGGCGACGCGACGGGTATCGAGGAGCTCAAACAGGTCCTCGACGAAAAAGGCATATTCGCGCGCCGGTTAGCCGTGGGTGTCGCATACCACTCCCATCACATGTCGTATGTGGCGGACGAGTATCTTGCTGCCATAGCACACATCAGACCCACAGATCGAGACTCGGGCCGTGATGCTTGCTCTTTCTACTCGGCTGTGACTGGTGGACTTGCCACGGCAAGCGACCTGGGACCTGAGTACTGGGTGGAAAACATGCTAGGACAGGTCAAATTTGAATCATCGTTCCAGGCGATGTGCTTTCACACCACCAAGTCTAAGGGCAGCACCCAGAAAACCAAGATCACAGCTATATGTGAGATTGGCCCTCACTCGGCGCTAGCAGGACCCATGCGACAGATTTTAGGTGCGTCTAAGAAATTACGCGACCAGGACATGGCCATGTTGTCGTGTCTCGTTCGCAACAAGGACGCCGAGACCACATTTGCAGATATGGCGTGCCGTTTGATAGAGCTTGGCTTTCCCCTAGATATCAGTCGATTCAACCGTTCTGCGCCATCGTTGACGAGACCACCCAAAGTCCTGACCAACCTCCCCTCATACCGATGGGATCACGAGACGACCTACTGGGCCGAATCTCGACTTAGCCGAGAGTACCGTTTCAGACCGTATGCGCGAAGCGACATCCTAGGCGTGCCCGTCGCCCATTTCAACGCGTCCGAGCCACGATGGCGTAACATCATCAAGACGGAAGCACTCCCATGGGTCAAAGACCACAAGATCCAAGGGAGCATCATCTATCCTGCGGCCGGATTCCTTTGCATGGCTTTGGAGGCGCTGACTATCCAGGCGCGTGAACGATCGGTAGATACCGAGTCGGTCGAGCTCCGCGAGGTCTCCATTGGACAGGCGCTGGTCGTTCCAGACGACAGCGGCGCGGTCGAGGTGATTTTGTCCATGCGTCCCCTCAGCTCCAGCATCAGGTCTCCATCTGATGTGTGGTCGGAATTCAGTATCTCGTCAGTCTCCCCAGATAGCCGCTGGACGGAGCATTGCCGTGGCCTGGGCCGAGTAGTCAAGACACGGAAGCCGAGCGAAGTCCCGACCCCTACGCAGCTCGGTGCAGAGAAGGCAAATTCAGCCGAGTTCGTAGCCGAAGTAGACGGATTAGCCAGGTCGCAAGTCGATCCAAAGAGTTTCTACGCACACCTTTGTGACTTAGGCTTAGACTACGGTCCTACTTTCGCCAACATCGATTCCCTGTGCCATGGACCGAATGCAGCAACAGCCACCATTAGCATCGCACAGACGAGGGCCGTCATGCCGAATGGGTTCGAATATGACTATGTGCTCCATCCCGCCACTCTAGACAGCTTATTCCATCCACTCTTCGCTGCGATCACGGGGACGTCCTCGAAGATGTTGCAACAGCCCTTCGTCCCTGTTCTGATCGATCGACTCGTCATGAGCACAGCCATGAAAACCACCCAAGGCGCCAAGCTACGTACCTGGACAAAGGCATCGTTCATAGACAACCGTCAGCTATCGGCTACGAGCCTGGTGGTGGACGAATCCGTGTCCACCGAAGAGCCTGTGCTTAGTATTCAAGGCCTCGTCTGTATGAAGCTAGCGGCGGAGAAGCAGGGTCTCGCCACAGGCCAGGAGAGCATGCATTTCGCATACGAGACTCAATGGCTGCCTGATATCGATGCAGTCTTGTCGTCAGATCTAAGGACGCTGTGCGAGGATCTAAAGCCCACCACCGAGGAAAAAACTCGGATCGATGCGCTAGAAGAGGCGGGGTTCTATCTCATGAAACGAGCACTTGCCGAACTGGAGGCATCCGACATCGAAAATTCCCTGCCTCATCACAAGCGACTATACAACTGCATGAAACTTCGGGTCCAGGAGAATGAGCACGTCTATGAAGCAGCCGTGGACAATACCCATATAAAAGAGCTACTAGATCGCGTCAGTACTAGCGGTGCCGAGGGCCGTCTACTCGTTCACGTTGGACGAAATTTGGTCCCAATCATCCAGGGCCGCATAGACGCCCTAGAGACAATGCTCGAAGATGGAAAGCTCAGCGACTACTATCGTGATAACTCCCGCTTTGCTCGTAACTACGAGCAAGCCACACGGTACCTGGATCTCGCAGGCCATAAGAACCCGAACATGTCCATTCTCGAGATCGGCTCGGGGACCGGCGGTGCCACGCTTCCAGCACTTGAGGCGTTGACCGACGATGAGACGGGTCTCTGCCGCTTCGGCAAGTTCACCTTCACGGACATCAGTACAGGATTCTTCGAGGCCGCCAAGGAGAAATTTTCAAGGTGGTCCAGCCAGATGGTCTACGCCAAGCTAGATATCGAGGTCGATCCAGCCGAGCAAGGGTTTGAGACCGGCGAATACGACCTGATCCTCGCGGCCAACGTCCTGCACGCTACTCGGTCTATGGATGTCACTATGGCCAACGTCCGCAAGCTGCTCAAGCCTGGCGGCAAGCTCGTGCTCGTTGAACTCACGCGGGAGAAATTCACCACCTCGACTATATTTGGCACGTTACCCGGCTGGTTTGCCGGTGAAGAGAGTGACCGTGTGCGTGGGCCTACCTTGACTGAAGAAAAATGGCACGCTCTTCTTCAGCGCACCGGATTTAATGGTCTAGATGCCGGGGTATGGGACGCAGATTCCGAAAAGCACCATCAGGGTTCAATGATGACCGCCACAGCCGGTTACACGGCTATATCGAATGGTGTTACAGAAACATCAGAAGGCATTCTTCTGATCCACGAAAACAGCGCGAAGGATCTGCCTTATGCCCAGCGTCTGCGCAAATGGCTGGAACAAGCCAGCATCCCCGTCTCTGAAGCCACAATCGAGTCTTGCATGCCAGAAGGCAAGGCGTGCATAGTCCTAAGCGAGCTCGCGGGATCCAAGTTCCGCCAACCGTCGGACCGCGTCTTCGCTAAGATAAAAGAGATCTTCACGACAGCCAAGTTCACCCTCTGGGTCACCAGGGGTGCTCTGATGGGTTCTCCGGAACCCACGGCGAACATGGTAACGGGGTTCGCGAGAACAGTGAGATCCGAATATGGTGACAACACAGTTTTGACGTTGGATCTGGATCCTGTGGACTCTGAAAGCTCAGCGATCCAGCGCTCTGTCGATGCGATTACTACATTACTAAATCGCTACTACATACAGTTCGAGTTCACTCAGGATATAACATCCATGGATACCGAGTTTGCAGAGCGATCCGGCAAGATATCGATCCCCCGATTCGTCCCGAGCAAGTCCATCGACCGATCAATGAGCGCTCTCCTGGATGACTCACATCTCGAGATGGTGCCTCTCCAGCAACTAGACAGGAAGCTCGTCGTAGAGGTCGGCACCCCGGGGCTGCTTGACACCATCCATTTTATCGACGATGTGCGCGTCGAGCCGGAGCTCCCCGACAATTCCGTGGAGATCGAAGTCAAGGCGACGGGGTTGAATTTCAAGGATGTCATGATGGCGATGGGTCAGATCGCGGTCGAGACACTCGGCGGCGAATGCAGTGGCATCGTCCGCCGGGTCGGGAAGATGGTGCACAACCTCAAGCCCGGTGACCGTGTCTCGTGTTACGGGTTCGGTACGTTCGCCAACCTGGTCCGGCAGGACGCTGCAGCGGTCCAGAAGATCCCGGACGACATGTCGTTTGAGCTGGCCGCCGCGCTCCCCGTGACCTTTTGTACAGCCTTGTATGCCGTCGTGCACGTAGCGCGCATCACGACGGGCAAGTCGGTCCTGATCCATGCCGCGAGCGGAGGGCTCGGCCAGGCGCTCATCGAACTGTGCAAGATGCGTGGCGCTCGCATCTTCTGCACGGTTGGCACGCTAGAGAAGAAGCGACTATTGGTGGACAGCTATGGTATCCCATCGGAACAGGTTCTCAACAGCCGTGATGCGAGCTTTGCGGTAGCGCTGAAGCGCATGACGGGCGGTCAAGGTGTTGATGTCGTTATGAACTCGGTTGCGGGCGAATTACTGCGTGTGACGTGGGACTGCGTGGCGCCATTCGGGACCTTCATCGAGCTAGGCGCGCGAGATTACACCATCAATAGCCGCCTTGAGATGTACAAGTTCGCGCGCAACGTCACCTTCGCCGCCGTCAACCTAGTGAGCCTCATTCGCGAACGACCTGCTGTAGCCGCCGAGGTCTGGCGCGACGTCATGGCCCTGTTCCGGAACGACGTCTTGCGTGGGCCGACGCCCCTCACGACATACGGTATGCCCCAGCTCGAGACAGCACTACGACTAATGCAGAGTGGAAAGCACCTTGGCAAAATAGTTCTCCGACACGGAGAAGAGGATATAGTCATGGCGACATCCGCCATCTCAGCCGTGAAGCCCTTGTTCACACCCTCGGCCTCTTATGTTCTCGTGGGCGGCATGGGTGGTCTCGGACGTGCCATTGCCCTCTGGATGCATAGTCGCGGAGCACGGAACTTCATATTCGCCAGCCGGAGTGGTCTGAATCGGCCCGAGGCTCAAGAATTGAAGACAGCACTCGAAGCATCCGGTTCTCGAGTGGTTGTGGGTGAATGTGACGTGAGTAAGAGCAGTGATCTTGCCAACCTGATGAGCAAAGCATCCGGTCTACCCCCTGTAAAAGGCGTAATTCAGGGCGCTATGGTTCTTCAGGTAAATCTCCCCTCTGTGCTCTCCCTCCCGTTCCCTCCCTGTCTAGTCCGTCATCGGTTATCCTTTACAGTGTGCTGACCCCTTCCTCCTTAGGACGCCTTGTTATCGAACATGCAGCTCTCGGCCTATGAAGCCATAGTGAAGCCCAAGGTCGAAGGAACATGGAACTTGCACAAACTTTTCGAGGGTAACGACCTTGATTTCTTCGTCATGCTCTCTTCTACGTCTGGACTGATCGGCAATGCGAGCCAGGCTGCGTATGCCGCATCGTCCACCTTCCTCGACGCGTTCGCGACTTATCGTCGATCGCAAGGCCTCGCAGCGGCGACGCTCGACCTAGGCGTGATTCAAGATATTGGCTACGTATCGGAGAACAAGAATCTCGCCACCGCGTTGGAGCACCAAGGGTTTCAGGGCACGACACCAGACCAACTCATGGCACTCTTGCAATCGGCCATAGTAACCGCTCGTCCGAGCGTGACCGAGTCTGCGGCGGGAGCTCAAGGAACAGTCGCGAGAGGACATATCGTGACAGGATTGGGAACTTGGAAGGAAAGCGGCGCTCTAGGCGCATTCGATCGCGCCATCTTCTCCCACGTTCGCCAGATGGGACGGGCTCATGCACGTAGTACCAAGGGAGACAGAAGCAACGAGGGTGGTGCTAATGCACTAGGCACACGGCTGCAGCTTAAATCGGCAAAGAAGCAGCAAGAAGCCGTGGACATTGTCAGCGGTGGGCTCGTAGCCAAAATATCCTCATTGAGCATGATACAGACGGCCGATATCTCCATCGATAGGCCATTGTCGGAATTCGGGATGGATTCGCTGGTGGCAGTAGAAATGAGGAACTGGATCGCGCGTGAGATGGATGCGGCCGTCCCGATTCTCGAACTCATGGCCAATATGCCGATATACGCATTAGCTGAAAAGGTCCTAGCGAAGTCGCGACTGCTGGACCTGGCTGCTCTCACGTCGTGAGCATTGCTACGTTGATGGGCTTTTATCGGAGGGCAACGCCTCCTCTGCAGAAAACACGAATCGTGGGGAAAGGAAGAAGATGATGACCGTGAGAAGAACTACGAACACTCTACTACACGTGGGTGGGAGAGGATTGAAATAGGACCCTGTTCACCACGGCGAGAAGGGACGATGGCCATTGTCACGCACTGTCCTCGCCCTCCAGTAAATCCCCCTATATGCTTATACATAAATAAAGCTTGTAAGTTTATGTATAACACCTACTTATACAAAACGATTGTTCATCGTTTATTGTTAGATGATACTGATAGCGCTCATAACAACTGCCCTTGTCCACACACAGTCCACACAGCGCATGTGCATGTCCACGATAGGAGGGAGTTATTCTGTTAGGAGACATCCTAATAAGTATGCAATTGATCTCAAGAGTCGGCAACCCTGCCAGCTCTCATGCCTTTTGGCGTAGTGGTAATGCGCGGAGCCTAACATATTCTGTATTTGCGGTAACGCATCCCGCGGGTCATTTGGCCACTTAAAAATAGGAGAACAAAAAA
>Ga0247782_1000246_pt1 | contig 57084 bp, 48 predicted proteins | sample UWRJL019104C5_FD_179928 | JGI IMG/M metagenome (GOLD analysis project Ga0247782, IMG submission 179928) | Plant litter microbial communities from Arlington Agricultural Research Station in Wisconsin, United States - UWRJ-L019-104C-5 | ecosystem: Environmental > Terrestrial > Plant litter >...
TTTTGCTCGCGTTGTTACGGTCGGATGACAGCTTGATCGAGATGACGCGGCTTCGTCTTGTGCAAGATGACTTACGTATCTCTTCAATGCCTTAGGAGTACAGTTTGGGTACGGTACAGTAGATATCAAGTCGTTCTCGAAGACAGAGAAAACCCGGGATCTCCATTCCTATCGGCCTTGGCGACTAGTCGGTATTTGATTCATTTCTATTTCTTAATTTATAGTCATGTACAATGGCGTAGGCAGTATTGCAGCATGTGGGCTGACCGGGAAGCGCAATGCTCTCAGCCCCATCCTAACCCATGCAGATGTCTCATGGCTCATCAGCCTCTCACATGCATACCTGCCTACTTACATACAGCAGCAGTACCACACCTTCACCCAATATGTTTGGTCCCCATATTCATGTTAGTCAAGAGGCATTATTTGAAGTCAAAGTGGGACGGTGGATAGTCTAAGTAGGTCGCAGAAGTACTTCCACATCGGGTCAATTATAGAGCTTTGGCACTCCGCGATCTTCATTGTCAATCCATCACTTTATGCTTATCCTGGTACAATCCGGGATGATCTTCTCACGGATACTGCCTATCTGTCTACATATCTGCCTACATACATTCTACTACGCAGAAGTACCTAACCACACCTAGGTCAGATACAGCTCTCGAGGCAGACTGTACATAGGAAGGTGGGTGATCAACACCCAAGCCCCGGTAGAAACGTGATACAGTGACAATGTACGCCGTGAATGGAACAAGGAAGGCGTAGGTACCTGCCGTACAAACTTGATAAATCCAGCCGGTCCCTCTTTCCTCACTACTTTCATTTCACTACTTCTCTCATCAACATATGATGTAGTACCTGGTCCTTCCGCCCTACGGTCTACATTCATTTCAACATCTTGATCCCGTCCGGTCTGCAGGCCATTCATTTTATGTGTGTACGCACCCTGCTATATTGGACAGTCCACTCATTTAACCCTTTTCACTCCTCTTCAAGATGTATCCTCTTCGATTCTCTTCACTCCTTGTGACGATATGTGGTGTTGTTCAGGTCCTCGCCGATTTACCCTTGATCACCGACGCCGTCGCTTATAACTCTTGGGTATACGGCGACCGCCCTAACCAGACATACTATTCTTCTCCTCTCAAGACCCCACGCTTCCTCGTCAACAAATGGAACAAGAACGCGACGACGTATGGAACGCACATCTTCATGGCCCCGGCCGTGCCAGACCAGAAGCGGTCGCCTATGATCTTGTCAGCCAAAGACCTGAGTCTTGTGTATGCGGATCCTGAGTGGGTCGGAGGTACTGATACGAGAATGCAATTCTTTGATGGTAAACCTTATCTCACTTTTTGGTCTGGGCTTGACTTTAAGGGACACGGCTCGGGAGGAGGTGTGATGGTGGACACCAACTACAAAATGTGGAAGAACCTCACAACGACCGGACTTGGCACAGGTGCCGACAGCCACGACTTTAGCCTGACCAGAGACGGCGGTGCTATCATGAACAACTACCACAACATCACGACTAACCTGACCTCCATCGGCGGCCCTGTGAATGGGAGTTTGTTGGATTGCGCATTTCAGGAAGTCGATATCGAAACTGGCGAGGTTCGCTTCACATGGAAGGCGACTGACCACTTCAACCTGACTGAGAGTTTGGCGGATAAGTATCACGACGTCGAAGGCGGGTTCGACTGGTTCCACATGAACGCCATATCCAAGACCAAGGATGGCAACTATCTGATCTCCATTCGCCATCTACGAACCGTCGCTTTGATCAATGGTACCGACGGGAGCAGGATTTGGCAGATTGGCGGTGTGAACAACTCGTTCAAGGATCTGAGCGGCGGCAACGCCACCAACTTTGCCTTTCAGCACGATGCTCGATTCACCGACGAGACCGAGTCCGAAATCACCCTCTTCGACAATCATGTCATGCACATAACTTCGCCCACCGCCGGCTGCACCCGGAACTGCACTCGTGGTGTTCGCCTGGGTCTTGACTATGAGAACATGGAGGTAAAGCTGATCTCGGAATTCTATCACCCTCAAAGTGTCCAGGCCTGGGCTCAAGGTGGTTATCACCTACTCCCCAATGGCAACGCTCTCATAGGATGGGGTGTTGTGCCGGCTATGACTGAGTTTGATGAGGCAGGCAACGTCGTAATGGATGTTCAGATCCGTCCCTGGAATACCACCGCGGGAGGCGGTGGCCCCTTATACCGTGTTTATAAGTTTGATTGGAAGGCCGAACCTCTATGGGAGCCTAGCTGTGCGTTTCACGAGGGGACAGTTTACGCGAGCTGGAATGGTGCTACGGAGGTAGTGTATTGGTCATTGGTAAGTGGTTCGCGTTCGAGTCTGACAATGAAGGTACTAATACGGCTTCTAGTTTGGTGGCGACTCCCCCTTGTCAATGGACCATCTCGCCACGGTGAAGAAGGCCGGCTTTGAGACTGGTATCCTCCAGCCTTATGAGGTTGCATTTGTCCGCGTCGATGCTTTGGATAAGGATGGTAAGACCATTGGATCCAGCAACGTTGTGGACACCTCGAGCGGCGGTTCGGTCGGATCGCGCATAAGAGTATGAGGACATGAAATCAAGCATCTCTTGTTGCGTCAGCACCTTTGGAACAGAAGTCTTCAACACGTTCCAAAGGCGTTGAACATCGTGCATCATTATTATCATCTTCACTTCCAGGTTTTACTCGTTGTAGAGGCGAGTTGACATAAGGATGATGCTCAGACATTCGGTTTGGGATTACGGAATGGAATGTGCCAGTATGATACCCTTTTCGACGTGAAGCGAAACAGTTCTAGTATATATTTCCTTAGACTTGAACGTCTACAACATGTTACATAGTTGCTCCTGCGCACGCCTCCGAATAAGAGGCACCTCATTAGCAGAGTCTTGGTAATGATGACAAGAATGATGGCCATATCAACCATTCTATACAACTTATTAAACAAGAGTGATACCCACCGATACATCCATTCGACGTCAATATTCGCAACCCTACTTACATCTATGCTCAGCACATACACTCGCCTCATGCATCACGTACGTAGCAGTGCAGAAGTACAGAAGTCTAACAGAACGAGACGGATAAAACCACCTACTTGCCTAATCTAGTTCTATTTAATATACAAAAGGACAACCCAAGAAGTTCAAACAGACAAAAACCTGTATCCGCCCGGGAGCAAAGTAAGCTTCTTATTAAGGCTAATCCCGACAATCATAGCAATTTCTACCAATAAGACTTCATGATAGCCCTTCACACATACCCAACCTAGGTAGCTGTCCAAGGCTGTGACATCATGCCCAAGCTCCAAGCTCCAAGCTCCAGGCTCTAGGGTCCAAAGCTCCAAGCTCCCCATCGCGATGTCGGACTTTCCCCAATGTCAGCATCTGCATCTGCATCTGCAGACGCGGGTGCGGGTAGGAGATACTATTAAATAAGTACAGTACATGCTTAGAAAGACACGACCCCTCATCTTTGTCATTGGCCTCTGCATACCCGCCTCCCTTGTAGCTAGATTGGACATCACAATGTCTTGAGAACTACGCCTGATTTCAGATTTCTATATCATTGTTACGACAATAAACAGATCGACAACCCGCATCACCAAGTCCAATTACCTACCTATCTATTTCCACAGCATTAGAGCGTTCTTGATACTATCGCCACCATGTCGTCCGAACAAGAAACCAAAGACCTCCCAACTCACTCCCCCCTCCGAATAACCAAGACCCTGATAACCACCCACAACACCGCCACCGGCCAGGCTACCTTGTCCGCGGCTTCGCACCCAGCCAACTACATAGTCTTCGAAAAAGGGGACATGTTCTTCAACCAGATCTTCACCAACACCTTCCCCGCGGACCTGAACGACGAGCAAGATATTACGACGCATGAAAAGAAGATTAAAGAAGGAAAATTGGGCCTGGCTACGAAGTCAGGAACGGTCTGTAGACAGGTGGACTTTGCTCCGGGTTATGTGTGTATGATGCATCGCACGCAGAGCCTGGATTTCGGGGTCGTGCTGGAGGGAGAGGTGGATATGCTGCTGGATGATGGCACGGAGGAGAGGATGAGGAGAGGGGATGTTGCTGTGCAGAGGGCTACCATGCATGCTGTGAGTTTTTTTCTTTTTATATAACTTCTGTCTTACTTTCCCCCCTTTTTCCTTTTTCACTTTGCGTTTGATTTCTCGTTTCGCGTTTGGTTTTCGTGGTTGGGGATTGAGTGTGTTTTTATTTCTTCTCTTGGCGTTGGCGTTGCCTTTGGCTTCAGCTTGGATAGCCCAGCTTACATACCGCGCCTTGCCTCGCTTCGTTTCATTTTCATTCTTGTACCTGCGTCCGCCTCTTTCTGTACCTGCATCTATCCATTTACTGGTTTCCGTCCCTGTCCCTGTCCCTGTCCCTGTCCCTTCTAGAACAATTGCAGCTAGCTCGCTTAAATGGTCCTGAGACAACCTTCCCTCCGCTGACCGAAGCAAAAACCATTAATTAGTGGCGCAACCCAAGCGCGACCGAGTGGGCGAGAATGATGTTCGTCCTCCAGGACATCAAGCCGCTCATCATCAACGGCAAGCGGTACGGCGAGGATTACGGCCCTACGGGAACTGAGGGGCTGCCGCATAGTGATAATGATGGCTAGATTAGATAATATCTTGAGTGGCACTTACCTAATCTTGGCACGCGGCATGGAAAGGCTAGATGTATTGTCAGCGCCATGATTGATGGCCGGCGAATGGGAAGGCGGCTTTCTGGGCATGACAGGGAAAATAGGGAGGTTATCGTCAGTCTCTCAACAGACGGGACGGGACGGGACAGATGACGATTGTATAGAATAGACTCGGCTGCTAAGGTAGACCATACTATCTAACAGTACTGGTAGAGAAAGATATAAAGGATAGGTTTCATATATGTACTTGGTCGTGGTACTTGTCTTTCCATGATTATTACCATCACAGTTCTTCGTGAGAGAATTCCGTCATGAACTGAAAGATCTAGAAGAGTGTAGGAAGTACGTCTCTGTCATTTCATCATACAGGCTACTAAGTTTCTTTGTCCTTATGTGCGGTTGGAAGTCAAGTCATCGTGGAATCCACATGATCGATTACGATATAGTAAGTCAAGGGTCACGACATAGCTGGGTATCAGGACAGCTTCCGACATGGTATAGTAAGAGGCATGCTATTACCGGCATTGGCGGGTGCCAGTAGCAACCGCATATCTACCTTGTAAAACAACTTCTCGCTATGCTTTGCGACATAGATAGGTAAATAGCGCAGAGCAGCGGAATTAGTAGACTCAGGACTTCATCGGCGCACTCTCTTCGGACGACTGGAGAGACTATCATATGATCTGTATACACCGCAGAGTTCGAGACCACAGCTATGCAGACAGGAAATATCCCGGGAACAATGGCAAATCCAGCAGATGTAAGAATCGGTCGATATCAACATCCGGAGCCGGCCGGAAATAACCTCAGAAATGACACTTGTCTCTCTATAGTAGTCTCTAGTTGTAGGTTATTGATAACTGTACTAAGCTAAAAAGCAGGTGGATTACAGATGATACAATGCCTTGCCAAAATTGTCATACTAGAATTCCTATTAAGGCAACTCATGGCTCAGGGACAAACCATGATGAGATGACCTGGGCAGGTGTCTGGCGATTCTAAAAATAAAAGTCGGCTATAATGCGGAGTCCCTTTGGATGGTATCTCTTCGGACGGGATGCTTATTAGAGATGGGATCCTTGGGATTTGGTGTCCGCAATGATAATTTAGAGTTCCTGCGGCCTAGGCCCTATTACAACGTTCCCTTTCTGCAGACTTGATTTGATGCTTTGGATTTAAGATGCTGTTAAGATAAACCATGAGATTTCCGTCTACAATCATATTACAGTGGTAAAGCCAAAGAGAAAAGCTTAAAACTTGGAGCAATATCATTACTTGAACTGCGCTGACTAAGCTGTCTTGAAATCTATCGATGATTTTTGTTCGGTGTCCGTCTGGCACGTGCTAGGTACTATCTACCTGTCTGACAAACAGGGACATATAAAAGGGAACCTTCATGATGTCGCATGATCGTGTCCTTGTAGCTATATACGCCAACTGGGGGCCATAGCCACTGTTTATGTTGCTCAAAAAATGAAAGCGAGCCGGCGGGGTGCCTGGTATCCCCGTACCTTTATTTCTTTAAGATGAGTATCTTTTTCATCGTTAATCCAATGATTTGATACTTAGACAGAACATAATAGGTAGGTAGGTAGGTATAATAAAAGATGAATAAAATTCCGTGCAATAACAAGCCATTAACCAACTAACGCTAAACCAAAATCCCGCTTTAGACTACTTATCTAACCCCTAGTAGTTGTACTTGTAGCAGAGGGTGCTTCCGGAGAGGGTGTTGATGACCTCCCGGATGGTGGTGTCGGGCCGTATGCCGCCCATGAAGATCCCGGTGTCGAGGTTGATGGCGTTGCCGTTGGCGTCGGTGCCGTCGATGGAGCTGTACCGGTTGTTGGGGTCGGCCAGCTCCCAAATGCGCCAAGCGCGATCGACAAAGGTGTGGTGGAACCAGAAGAACGGATCGCCGGGCGAGGCGTAGACGTCAGCCATGACGCCGCCGACGCCGTTGTGACCGTATCCGTGGGGACTGCATACCAACATCAGTATAAGACGAACGTCAGTTGCCAGAGACAGTGGAAGAGTGATCAACTTACCCGTACTCGAAACACCTCTCGAAGTCCTTGTAGTCGTTATTGGAGAGGCACGAGTTGACGTATGCGGTGCTGCACTGGGCAGTAGCGCTAGAATCGCCATTGCGGCTCAGACAGTGCGGGCTGTTTCCCGTGCCAAAGCCGATGTTGACGGTCAGGCCGGCAAACAGGCCGTTGGTGACGCAGTGATTGCCGGCCCCAATACCGCCCAGGTAGGAGGAGCTGAACAGGTCGGAGTTAGAGAAGGCACCCGAGTGCTTCGTCTCGTCGAACCAGACGAAAGAGCGGTCGAAGCCGCACTCGTCGCGCAGCACCTGCTCGAACGTCCATATGAAGTACCGGTGCCAAGGGAGGAATTTCTGGTTTTGATGAACGTTGGTCGTGTACATCTGATGCAGGCGCGAAAAGTCCTCGTACCGGGAGGTAGAGGGCGGGAAGGCGCCAGAGGGGGGCTTGTTCATGAGACACTTGATGGCGCTGAAGAGGGCCTGTCGGTCAGAGGTCGAGTAGTTATCCCACTCGTAGCGGATGTTGGGGCTCGAGGCGCACGAGGCGGCCGAGCTGCTCTGGTCCGCGCCATTGGTCTTCTGCTTCTGCGGGACGGCTGTGTCGTTGTACGTAGCCGGGTTCGACTTAGCCTTGGGTACGTTGGCGAAGTCTTTGAGGGCTTGCTCGAAGGGAACCAAGGGGTGGTCCATTCCGCTCGTCGATAGGAGGGGGGCCAGCTCTTTCTTTACGATGTTCTCACCGGCGTTGAGGGTGTCGCTGAGCAAGCTGGGTAGCCCGACGACGACGGTGGCGCCGCAGAGGGCCGAGGATAGGAGTGAGAAACGCATCCTCTCTTCTTTTTCCCTTCTCTACTCTAGTTATTATGGCCCTTGTAGGTTTATTAGAATATTATAGATTATAATAGTAAAGCTCGAACGAGGTCGATCGATCTATTTTGGCAGGCTAGGCAAATGTCATGTACAAACGAGTGACGGGACTTTGGTGAGTGCCAAGAACCTTAACCAAGATGATCAGAGAAGATCATGGACGGGAAGATGCAATGGCATGGCCCGTCTATTTAAAGGAGTTCTATGTACATAAGTAGAGCATATTAAGAAAGGGGATCGGCTATCCTATAGAGAGTACGGTAGAGGTAAAGCAAAACGAGGTAAGTAAAGGTAAGGATGTAAGCCGATTCGGCTTCCTGGCCCCAAAAAAGAACGAGCCAAAGGGGACTGGGCACAGTTGTCGGTATACGAGGGGGCTAGCGAGGAAAACAATACTTGGTGCGCGCGCGTGAATGTACTATGTATGGAAGTACAGCTGTACAGTATGTATGTAGGTACTGTTGTATGTATATGCATATTTGGGAAAAGAGGATTCAATGGTAATTTCAATTGGGGCCGCTGCCGGGTCGTAGCGAGCCACGAAATTTTGTCGCTGTAATAAGGCTGGAACCACGGATGGGACAAGGACTCTGTGATCTAGACTTGGCATGCATACTGTACGTTTCTCTCATACGGTCCAACTTTCCATATGCATAACAAGTATACACACGCTAGTCTGGGCGGGACTTGGCTTTGGGTCTTTCTGGCCCACTGAGCTCGCTAGCTAGCTAGGTTAGCTAGCTCGCCTCCACTTGAAGTCTATTGACAGGGTATCATCGTCGCCATGTTTTTCTCACATATATGCCAAAACGGGACTCGGCGATGCTACTTGATACTTATTACTGTACCCAAGACCCCCGATTTTTGCCCTGCCTCCCCCTTCCCCTTATTACAACATGCCACTTTGAGTCTTTAGCACGTTTTGCTTTGAACGTACGCGTATTAAGGAGTCTTAAGAATTGAACAAGGCGGGCATCGTGCTCGCTGGTGAGTATTACCTATAAGCACATAGGTCTGTTTGCTGAGTTGCGGGTGACGTAAAAAAAAGAAAAAAAATAATATAGTAGTAAATAAAACAGAATAAAATAAGAGAAGGCGGGATTATACGGGAAAGGAAGAAAAAAAAAAAAAAAAAGAGATTGATCACGAGCTTCAAGCACCCCGATAAGCTGACAGTGCGGCTGTAGCAAGCTATTAATTAGGTCATTACATATCTAGCTACATAGACTGTACAGCATACAGCATCCGGACCGTAGGTCCTGATGCAGAGACATGGCACATGAGGACTCAGACCGGAGAACGGTAGATAAGTGGTAGTCCAGACGCTGTCTATCTACTCGAACAAGTAGGCAGAAGCTGAAAAAGAAATATAGTACCTACAGGTCGGAAGAACTGGATCGATCACTGTAAGTATGTACATACATACATAGATATGCTGTACATAGTATGCCGTCGGAAAAGGCGAGAAGTTCGCTGCAGTAAGTTAAGCTAAGTAGCGCTTAGTCACAAAAACAAGCTTTTTTCCTTTCTTCCTCCACATGGAATTGGGATGGGGCTTGATCACGGAAGCCAACGAACAAGCGGTGGACCAAATACACAAACTTATCTCATCTTATGATCCCACCAGCCGCCGAACCGCTCGTGATCAAGTTTAGGGTCTGTTCTTTCTTTCTTTGCTGATTGAGATAGGCAATGATCTTATACCACTATTACGCGTACAGTCTAACAGTTATGGATGCCCTACATATGTGAAGTGTCTTTCAGCGTCTAAATTGCAGATGGGCGCTTGTAAGTATAGACGGCGCATGTGAGTAGGCGGGTATGTGCAATGGTGGAAGCCGATTTTCCCGAGCTGTGTGTGTATTTCCACAATATCTCCGAGCGCATCTTTCCTTTCTTTGTCTTTCGGCCATTTTGGATCTTATACCTTACCTACACTCTCCCAACTCGTATTTCTCAAGAGGCGGGGTAGAGTCGAGTTGAGGTAGGTAGCATCGATCTAAAACATAAATGGCACTTCCCCTTGTGCATTGGGTGCAGAGACGTATAGATGTACATAATAGAGAGATCCTTACCGAAAGGAGAAACAACCCTTCCAGCCCATTACCCAGCCCATCACCCAGCCCTGTCATCATCTATTGAGCGCCATCGTGCTACCTTGCAGTTTACGTAGCAAATGACGGTCTAAAGAGGTGTAGGCAGGTTGTCATGTGCTGTTAAAGTAGGCTAATGAGTAGAACTTCTAGATCTTAGGCAGCCAAGCACTTGGGAGTCTATTTACAGCAGTAGGCCAGTAGGCTTTATGTATGTATGTAGGTAGGTAATGAAGGAGGCGGGCTGCATCAGCATCAATCACACCTTGGTTCGCGTTGCGCCGTGCTGTAAGCTGACGGCATCCCGCTCCTCCTGTCTCCCTACCTGCTGCATTCTTCCCATTTAACTGGCGACGAGCGCAAATTCATGTCCAGAACGTGTTCGTTTTGCTGGATACTCCCATTGTTGATTAGTGGGTAATCACAGCAGGAAGAAATACAGACAGCCAGTAAGAGTCCGACAAAACTCGTAAAAGCCCTGCATGAGAAAAGTGAGGGATAATCTCGGTTCTGTTTCTGGGCAAGTACATATATAGGCTTTTTTTTTTCTCTTATTAGGCTTGGTTAACGGTAGGTTCTTTCTCCCGACCTGCGATGGAAAATGGTCGAGGTGACGCATTCGTACATTTGGTGGTAATGAATTGGCAATTCAGTACCAAGGTCCTGCATTCAGGAATCTATTTTCCATACAGATATACGGAGGCATTTCATTCTGTGGTGGCGCGGTCAATCCACCCCTCGGGAAACCTAAGGCCACGACTGAACCAGCTGGTGCCAAAACAGGTAGTGCTGGGGCTCTTGCAAGGTCTTGCAAGGATGTCTCTAAGCCACTTGATGCCCCTTGCAATCCCGGTTAACGTGGTCTTGTCCTACCTTATTAGTGGTATGGACGGTCACACTTGCGCTTGTTGCTGTAAACGCCCGGTATTTCTGTTATCGAAAAATTGTCCGATTTTGCACATCGTCTCCTTTCTCGAGAATTGATTGACTCACGTGTGTATACGTAACTTTTCAGAACTTCTTGTCATACCTACTGTAATCGTATACCTATGCCGAAATCTGACGTTATCTTACCTTTTCTTCAAATCGGCTCATTAGTTTAGGACTTCTTTCTTCCTCATTATTACTACCAACAATCAACGTGTCAATAGGAGGAAGACTATTGTACCGGCATCAATGTGGCCAAGGCGGCAAAACACGGACTACCTTCTCGCAGATACATACCTACGGTAGGCCGTACTTACTGTGACATGCGGTATCATTTTAACTTAGTACGGGTTGAGAGTGAAGCTGGCAATCTGACAGACAAACAGACAGACGGTGAGTGGACACAGGAAGAATTGCCCGCCGCTTCGGCAATTGCAATAACAGGTTTTTTCTCACGTCGATTCAAGAGCTGGATCGAGTGGGATACTGGATATGGTATAGTTATGAGATGGGGATGGGCACTATACCTCGTATGTGTTTAGTGAGTTGGTCTAGCGCAGCTCTACTTAGCGAGGGTGTGTGCTGAGTAGAGCAAAGCCCAATGGTAAATAGCTGGAAAGAAGAGACGGGTGGATGAATGCTTGCATGTACTATGTATACGAAGAGGTTGCAAAGAAGCATGGGATAGAATGGCCGTGCTGGTATACTGCCATGAAGATGGAGTGAGGGCTGGAGATATATGCTATACGGTAAGTCGCTGTTCCTACATAGTAATTGCAGGTCTCAATGCAAGAGGGGGTTCGTTGTGTCACTGACCTAATCCTGGCTTCCTATGAATCACCGAAACCAATCTATTTAGAGATGGAGGTTGCCAGAGAAAAATCGAAAGCAATGGCTGTAATTTCTTTTGTCTGCCTTCGATGTCTTCAGGTGATCATACACTGAACTGCGATGTGTTGACTCATAACATGGGGCGGAGAGTGAAGCGCAAAGGCGCGACAACTCGGACATTTCTAACTCCCGCATCACAACTATGCTGGACGAAACCATGATGTATCCCAAGTATAAAAGGGAATGCGGAGGCTTGATGGTGCAAAAGTACCAACCATAGGCATCTATCCGATGCAATCAAGATAATTCCTCAATTCACACATTCCAACATCATGCCGCCATTGAAAGTTCTTGTTGTTGGCGGTGGCATCGCCGGTCCGGCTGTCGCCTACTGGCTGTCGCGAATTGGCGCCGACATTACCCTCATTGAACGCTCGCCAGCGATGCGAGCAACAGGCCAGCAGATAGATCTTCGTGTGCAGGGGGTGCCCCTCATGAAGAAGATGGGGATCGAGGGCGCGGTACGAGCAGCACGTGTCAAGGAGCCGGGGATGCAATTCATCGACGTGCACGGCCGAACCAGGGCCTTCTTCCCCGCCGTCGAGGACGACGGCACTAGCAGTAGTAAAAAGCGACAGAGCATCACGTCTGAATACGAGATCATGCGGGCCGACCTGGTGGGCATCCTCTACGGGCTTACGATGGATAAGCCCAACGTGTGGCACCTGTACGACGCCACCATTACGAGCTTCACACAGGATGACGAGAGCGTAGCCGATGGCAAGGTCCACATCTGCTTTAGTGACGGCCGCACAGAGGATTACGACCTTGTCATTGGGGCTGACGGTACTGGCTCAAGAACAAGGAGGTTGATGCTTGGACCCGATGCACCTGATCCAAGACGCCGGTGCGGCGGATACATCGGTTTCTTCAGCGTGCCCTCGCAGCCACAAGACTCCTGTAGGGGCACCATGTGCCAGTTGCCCGGGCGGAGGATGCCCCGGATGATAGGAACGCGGAAAGACTGTGCCGAGCTAACGCGGGTGTACATGGTCACGAAAGGGGACGACGAAGCCGTCGAGGCGGCTCTCAAGTCGGGTGATCTCGCACAATTGAAGAAGGCGTTAGCCGATTTATACGCAGACGGTCTCTGGGAATGCGGGCGATTTATGGACGCTCTATTACACGCCCCGGAAGCAGACGATCTCTATTGCACGCCATTTCAAGAAGTCCATCTGCCGAAGGGATCCTGGTCTAAAGGTCGAGTCGTGCTTATCGGCGATGCCGCACACTCGGCCACGGCAGATGGACTCGGAACCACATATGGACTTGTAGGAGCCTACGTCCTGGCCGGCGAGATCGCGACGCTCTACCGGAAAGATCCGTCGTCGCCCTCTGCTGCGGTTATCCAGGGCGCGAAGAACTACGAGGAGGTTTGGCGACCTGTGGCTACTGCGGGACATGGCGGTTCTCAACGGTTCGACTCAATCATGAATCCTAAATCAAAGCTCGGTGTCAAGCTATTATTAAAGTTTGTAGCGCTGGCGGCGTTTATTCGACTGGACCAGCTGATAGATTTGGATGGCGCTGGGGCGAAATGGCAGCTCCCCGACTACCCTGTTTTAGCACAGGGACAATGATTGATGCGAAGTTAACGAAAATTTGTAAGATATGATTGTATAACGGTAATGTCGTACTAATACCTGTACCATATAGCTGTATGTAGCTGTATATAGTTCACCACTCGTCCAGCTCCAGCGCTACCATTTGGTGACGCCCCCATCTACCACGATATCACTTCCTGTGCAGTAGCTAATGCGGTGTCAGCGGGAGATCGCCGAGTCTTAACAAATAATATACTAAATGTCCGAAGGCTATCGATACTCAACTCACCTGCTGGCATCACTTGCCAAGAACACACAAGCACCCTTAATATCATCAGGTTCGGCAACCCGTCCGTTCATAGCCTCGTCCTTCCAACCTTCAAGAAGATGCGGGAACGGCGCAGTCATCTCGGTGCGCACGTATCCAGGGCTGATAGAGTTGACCCTGACACCGTACCGAGCCATCTCGGCAGCGATGGGCGGCACCATGGCCCGAACGGCGCCTTTCGTGCCGCAGTACGCGCTAGACTTCTGCGAGCGCACGGCTATGTACGACGCCATGCTGGCCACGAGGATGATGCTGCCGCACCTAGTGCCGTTCGCGATCATGGCTTTCGCGGCGAGCTGCGCGCCGAAGTATACGCCTTTGCAGTTCACGCTGGACAGGTGATCGAAGTCGGCTTCGGTCGTCTCGAGGAACGAGACATTCTTGTTGACACCCGCGCACCCGACGAAGATGTCGAGCTTGTTGTCGAAATCACGAGCAACGGACGCGAAGGCGGCTTCCAGACTGGGTATGTCTGTCACGTCTACGATATAGGGCTTTGACTTGACTCCAAAGGAGGTTGATATCCCCTCAAAACCCGTGGTAGGCGGGATGATGTCGAAGATGGCTATGTCAGCCCCAGCCTCTGCGAGCCCTTGCGCGAATGCTAGACCGCATCCTCGGGCGCCTCCCGTTATTACGGCCACTCGGCCTTTTAATGAGAACTGATAGAAAGCGATCAGTTACATGTCTAGACTATGCCGGAGAGAACCAAAGACTGACTTACCTTTGACATTGCGAGTACCTCACTACAAGTCTGTAAATGACATTAGATCGACGTGCTTTTATTCACCCTCAGACTATCCAGCTATGAGAGTGAGATACGCGATCCAGAACATGTCCTACTCGTGGACCCCATCTCGACCCCTCTCTCGCGATGTGCCGTTCGTTATGAAATAGACGCAAAGGCTTATTGGTTATCGTGTCTCCCAATCATTGTCATCGTACACTTGCAGGACGAATAATAGGTATCTACCTCAAGAGTGGGGGAGCTGTCACCTGCATGGAACATCTGCACGCCCTTTCTATCAACCCCCACTCTTGCTGTCCGCGAGCATTGGCAGTACCAAAGAAGTGCGCTCTGCATAGAGAGAGAAAAAAATGATATGCGCCTTATTTATATTGCTGCCCAAACGGGCGCAATATGGGTGTTACATGCCGCATTACCCCTAATGTAACCTCGACCGCTCGTCTCCAAGTAATGGGGTATCAAGGCGTATTGCGCTCGCTAGCTATGTGACATGTTCCTAAAAAAGGTAATAAGTAGTTATAACAATTCCGCGCTATAAAGGGAAAAGTAGAGACAACTGTGTCTTGAAATGGGCGCTTCAGCTGCTGTCTACAACGCCATCGAATGAACTAGCCTAGTTGCAGGTGCCAACCTGGCTCTGCCGTCCTCGGGTGCCGCTGACGCTGGTGATCCGGCTCTTATACTGATCTAGTATACCGGATCCGTTCTGCCGCACCAGTCGGAGCGTGACCTGATGTTACCAAGCTGTGTCACATAGGTATTGCATGTCGGTAGCTGAGTTACTAGTACCTAAATATCCAAGTGAGCTGGGTAGATATTCGTTGTTTCACCGCCTCAAAAAGCTCGATGAGCTAGGAGATAGGAGAGCAGATGATATCGACCTTATACTCTTTCGCCATTGATTTATAGACTGATGATTTACTTGCTCAATAATTAGGGTAATATCTACACGAGATAGACAACCTGGCATCTGGATACAAGTCTTGCATCAGGTACCTTCAAAATGGCGTCTCAGGAGTCCACAAGTTTCAGAATCCAGGAAAAGATCGAGCGCGATGAGAAGAGTAAACTGCATGTAAGTAATTCTCACATCAACTTCAAAAGCTCAACAGTAAACAATCACACACACACCACGTATACTTCAAGACTAACATCCTCCCCCGCGACGAAAAGGTTATAATCGCAGGCGCAGGCCTGGGCGGCCTGGGCACCGCTATATCCGTCCTCCTCGCGGGCCACGCCGTCACGGTCCTAGAAGCCGTATCAGAAGTCGGCGAGATAGGCGCGGGCATCCAGGTCCTGCCCAACGCGGCGCACGTCCTCTTCTCATGGGGCGTGAAGGACATGCTAGAACCGTTCGCCACGAGACCTCAGAAGTGCAACTTCTGGGGCTGGAAGGGCAATTTCTTGTCGGAGATGGATTTCCACGGCTATGCGAAGGCGACAGGCGCACCGTTCTGGGATTTCCATCGCGCGAATTTGCAGGGGGTGCTCATGAGACGGGCGATGGAGCTCGGGGCGAAAGTTGTGACTAGTGCGAGGGTTGTCGGGTTTGACTTTTTCGGCGATGGTGAAACTGGTTTAGAGGGAGAGGGGGATGGAGGAGAAGGAAGGATAAAAGTCCATCTAGCGGACGGCCGCACAATGGAAGCAGATCTCCTGGTCGGCGCGGACGGGATACATTCGAATCTCCGCGAGGTGTTCCTGGGAGAAGAGGACCCGCCTACCCCGACGGGCGACCTGGCATACAGACTTTTGCTCAAGACCAAAGACATGATGACGGACCCTACCTTGCGCCCCTTCGTGGAGAACCCGCAAGTCAACTACTGGCTCGGCCCCGACGTCCACGCCGTAAACTACATACTCCGCGGCGGCGAACAGTTGAATATGGTCTTACTCGTCCCCGATGATATACCCGCGGGACAATCAAACACGGTAGAAGGGGACGCTGCGGAGATGCGCACGCATCTCAAAGGGTGGGATGAGAGATTGGGCAAATTGGCGGCGCTATGCGACGAGGAGAGTATCCTAAAATGGCGTCTTTGCATCCGCCCCGGTCTCGAACCCTCTTGGTCGCACCCCTCGGGCGCCTTCACCATGCTCGGCGATGCCGTCCACGCTACGTTGCCCTACCTAGCCAGCGGCGCAGGCATGGCGCTCGAAGACGCCGGGGTCTTGGGTCTATGTCTGGGCAGGCTTACTGATAAGACGGCCAAGTCGAAACAATTGGCATTGAAAGTTTATGAGGCGTGCAGAAGGGAGAGGACGGAACGAGTGGTGAAGAGGGGGTCGTATAATCAGTGGATCTATCATCTTCACGACGGCCCCGAGCAAGAGGCGAGAGACGAGCGGTTTAGGAACTATGGAGAGTGGGATAGGGAGTGGTTGAGTGGGGCTAATCCGGTCTTGCCAAAGGTTCAGGAGACGGGGGATGATCCATTCCCTTGGAGATATCATGGTGTTGCGAGGTGGTTGCTCACGTATGATATGTGGCAGGACGTGGAGGAGAAGTGGAGTGCTGTTACTGCTGCCGCCGTGGAGCTACCCTTCGAGGCGTCTGCGGAAGTACCTGCCGTCCAGGCCGTGGCGAATTTATAGAGACGAGTGGAGAGGTTCCATGAAAAAGTGAAATATCATCTTGCGGTACCTTTTGTATTGTTAGTACCTCGAGTAAATTTATCGGAGAGGGCAACTTGGTGAATGGAGTCTTGAAGCAACGAGTAGAGAAGTTCTCTTTTTGTTTTCCTACACGAAGTGCAGCAAACGCATACTATTAACATCATCGATCTTCTACAAGTAGAATAGACAATGCCCAACTCTGCTCCTCTTCCCCTTTATGACACTAGTTTCTGCTGGTCTATGACAAAATCGTCCATATAGGACATAGCAACCTAGTACTACAAGAATTCACTATCTCGTACAGATCTAGGGGCTAGTCATTCTAAGTTCTGTTCTGCTTCCTAGCCGCTCAAAATGGGGGTAAAAAAAGGACAGAAACACTTACTAGTGTTCTATGGTAGCCAGCCCGTTAGTTCATCTAAGCCTTGAGTGGACATATCATCCTAATGTTGCGCCAAAGAAAAAACAGACTATCGGCAGAGCGTGCATTCGAAGCCTATCGAATCGGCATGTGCGATAGCAATCCTACCGAGTTGAACCTTTGTTTCATAGATGCTACTGGAACATGAACATTAAGCTGAGCCCGCCGATTGCCCGTTAGTCGAATCCCCCGATGGCACCTTCGCCTTCGCCTTCCCCAGGCTCTTACACTCTCCCTTATGTCTCTTCCAGTCCGCTCTCTGGTGCTCCTTTCCGCAATATGCAACTGTCATGCAACCCTCACACCGCTTACCTGGCGCGCTGCACATTAGGCAGGTCATACGCGACTCCGCAGGCTCGCCCACCAACGGCCCTCTTCCGGCCGCTTGGTTGCTATCTTTCTTGACTTCCACTTGGGATGCCTGTCGAATTTCATCGTCATGCACACACTCAATCTCGTGCAGGTTCACGTCCGCAACTTTGTGCTCCTCCGAGCAATACGCCACTTGCCCACATTTCTCGCAAGGCGTGCCAGGCTTTGAACATACTATGCACGAAGGTATTTCACTGAGATCGCCGCTTGTATCAGCTGCCATGTCCAACCCAGGCTTGGAGTCCTTGTGCGCCTTAGACGATGTGGCCTCTTCTGCTGACGGATCTGTGCTGCTGCCGTCTTTGTGTCCCTTTGTGCCCACCTTGGCAGTCGTTGCTGGCTGGCCAGAGCTATGACTGTCATTATGCAGGCTCACCGGTGGTGCATGGTCTTTGTCCTCGTCAAAATTATTCTTCTTTGTCCATTCAAGTGGGTTCTCCTCCAAAAATGCGTTCCATATTCTCTTCTCCCTCTCGGTCATGGAATATGAGAACCACTCGGGGAACCAATCTCTTCTGGCTCGCTCTGAGGATGATAACAAGCCTAGCTCGATCTCTACTTGTAGCGATGCAATCTGCAGGTGATACAAGTTCGCGGCGTTTTTGTTTGCAACCTTAATTTTCAGGTTGAGGAGAGCAATAAGCGTGTTGAGGAACAGGATTGTGATGACGATGATGAACAGTGCGCGCAGCGTGCGTACGGCGTCCGAGCCAGCCTCAAACGGCTTGAGGGCACTATAGTCGGAGGCTATAAAGTTAAGCATTTGGGAGATGGTCAAAGAAAAGCTTGTAAAAGGGTTTATAGCCGCTGTATCGGTAGAGCCAAAGTTGCGGAGCAGGAGGAAGGGAACGAAGGCGAAACCTGGTTAAGAGTTAACGATGCCCATAAGTACAAGGTGTTGGTTTCTTTGACTTGGGGGATTATACCGAGGATGATGAAGAACAACAATGCTAGATATGAAAACACCTCCTGCAAAGTCTCTGTCAGAAGAAGAAGCAACATTCCTACTGGTCGATAGATCCTGAGCATGAGAATAGCAGCGACCCAGATCAAGAGTGTTGAGAAAGCGAGAAACACTCTTGGGGGTGGATGGCCGGAGACGACCATGGAAAAGAGTGCAACACCTAACAGCGACGTAATAGCATTTACGTAGTTAGGTACCGAGCGGAAGAACAATTGCGGTACACGGCGAACCTGTCTGACCTTTGTGTAGAGCATATAGATCGACAGCAGCATCTCGAGGGAAGCAAAGACGATGATGGCGACAGTAATTCTAACTGTTTCGGTGTCATCGCTCTGCGTCGCCAAGATGCTCACGACGAGATGGGCTACAAAAAGTAACACAGTCGGGAGCACCGTGCGCGTGAGATAAATGCGCACGCCGAAAGTAGCCATCTTCCACTCCAACAGTTTCTGCAGCCAGACTACCTTTAGGAACGATAGTTGAATCTCGCGGTCCTTCATAGCCAGGATCTCCACAACAAGCCGTGTGAAGGGACTCGCTGGTCTCTGCCCGGTGGACTCCACCCGAGCCCACTCGCGCGGTTCCCAGCGGGCAAAATCATCTTGCTTGAGTGGCATGGCGGCACGAAACATCTCCCAGAAGGCGCTGCTAGACGACTCAACTGGTAGCGGCGCTTCGTACAGCTTATGGTTAAAGGAGCAGAAGTCCTGGAGCGGTAGCGTGACATGGCTCGTGTGTGGCTCAGAGGCTTTGTTATGGACGGGTTTCCATGGCGTGTACGCTACAAGCAGGGATATAATGTCGCGTAGCAGCAATCGGAAGTGGTACCACCCCTTGTAGTTGTATCTCGGCTCGGTTGGCTCGCTCGATGCGCCCTTTGTCGCCTGCACTATGCCAAAACCGTTGATCCTATGCTTGAACAGCACAATATGCCGCATGAAGCTTAGCAGCGCCATTGGCTGTGCCTTGCATGCTAGCGGTAGCGTGCAAGCTACGCTCTGCGAGTTGGCCAGCACGAGTTGCTTGTCCTGGTGCAGGCGGCGGAAGAAGGCGTCCACGTGTTTGGTTGACCGCGAGCGGTAGTCTGTGTTGCAGACCAACGCGAAGGTGCTGGGAAACAAGGGACGGGAGTCGTCATACGTTGCATCGTCATAGATAGACTGGAGGTAACGGCCTATCGTATCAGCATACCGTCCACCGCCAAAGAACACATCGTTGAGCCGGGGCACCCGGAGCCCCCGTAGTCCGTAATCCCTCCATAGAAGATATTTAGACGGCGCATAGGCCGCGTGCGTACGGAGTCCATAGTCTACCACGTCCGTGAGCGCGAAAGTCTGCGGCAGGAAGTAGGCATGGATATTGGACGTCATCATCAGAGCTGGGTTAGGTGTATGGCTCCACTCGGAAGGCATTGTCACATGTGCGGCGCGTTGGATTACGAAGACATCATACCAGGCATCTTCCTCTAGGAAATGTGGTGAGAGAATGGTTGATCTCGGCATGGGCATAGGAGCACCTATGTAGGAGGAGCTGATAGAGCCTTGTTCCAGGGATACGTGAAGGATGTAGCTGTCGTCCGACTTGAAAATATCAATGCGCTCCTTGATATTGTCATCGGTTTCGATTTTCGTCACATACAAAGCGCGTATGACGTCCGGACTGTTCCCCGGAGAACTTGGTGAGGGTCCAATGGCAACGATGTGATACTCGTACCTCATGACCACCCCGAAGACGCTAACCCTCTGTTCCGGCGCCCAAGGATATGTGAATGAAAAGAGATGCGGGACTCCAAAGTGATGCAGCTCTGACGTAGATGGCATTTGTACGGAGCTGGAGGGAGAGGCAAAGACCTTATCGTAGAAATCTCTCTGCCGCTGTGCGTCTTGGGCTGTTGCCAGTGGCCTCCTCCCGAGCTCATGAACGATGGCGGCATCGTCGTCCCGGTCGAAGACGCCTGGTCTCCAGCTGAATCTGATCTCAGGGATGCGACCACTAGTTCCCGCTGATTTCATCAAAGTGGAGATTTTACCACTTGCGGAGTCGAAATAATTTTCGATCTTTTGAATTTTCTTATACACAGCTTCTAGTGGAAGTAGAGTGCTAGTTACACCTACCACTGTGGAGGGTAAGTTTGGCTCATGGCGTGTTAGTGTTGGAGAGAGGCCGACAATAACTAGCCCCGTAGTCTCGTTGAAGCCGATATGGGCTGGAGTCAGTCCTGGCCATGCAGTGTGTTCGATCTTTTGGTGGTAAATAAGCTGGAAGTTAAAGGTGGTAAACACGTTGACTACCACTTTTGAAGCGCTAGCAGTGACAACAGTTATAACCTTGCACCCCGGCGAATAGCGTACACAATGCATCTGTTCCGCCACTGCGTCTCGAATAGTCGTCTTTTTTCCATGGATAATCCACCTCCTCTTCTGGCCGAAATCAACACCAGGGAGCTTTACACTCTTCACTGGCTGCAACGTCGGCCTTTTCAAGTCCCAGTGCTGAAGTAGTGCGTCGTCCTTCTGCACACAGACCATATGCCCCCCATCCTGCGAGATAATCGGGTTTGTCTTAGCACTGTTATTCGCAATCGAGCCCAGTCCGTTGGCATGCCAATGTGTCTTCCCATCCGATGAGGCGATCAGCGTCGGACTGTCCCAGTAGCCATAATCCTCATCGTCATTATTAAACCCTCCACCCCCTGTGTCCACCGCCAAATATACTAGCCCACGCAACCGCAACGGCGACAGCAGGCGCGTATTGCGAAAGATCCGCCCGTCGCCAAACGTGAAGGTCATGGCCCGCACACGCGCCAGCGTACGCAGCGAAAACACCTCAACGGCTTTTGCCTCTCGCCGATGCCGATGCCGATGCCTAAACCTCTGCCGGCTGTAGAAGATGTATTCACCGTCGTCGGAAACTATTCCCGCTGGTAGCGAGTATGCGGATGCTGTTTCGGAAGGGGGCTGTTGAAGTGTGAAACCCTCCCTAGTCACGGTGTAGGCCCTCGTCCGGCCGCCCGCAAGACGGCACACTACTAGGACCGAGTCTCCCGCCTCAGTGACACCACCATGTATAGACACGGTGTGGGAGTTGCTGAGATATTGCTCGCGAGTCGCCCCTGTGCCTACCTCATCCTTGAGGAGGTGGCTGGCGGTCCACTTCTCTTGGAATCCGCCCTTGAGAAAGTAGACTTTCACAATGAGGGTATTACTAGGTGGATTTCCCTCAATGGTGGTTAGGTGCGAGCCGCCGACGGAGACAAAAACGGTAAAATAAATGTCAGAACCATCGCGACGTAACGGGATAGCGGCGTTAGTAACGCACGCGCGCTCAAAGTCAATCACCGACCGGACGCTATCAGGAAGTTGCCATACTGCCGCACGGTCTAAGATTTCTTGTGTATAGATATGGTGCTCTGTAGATGAGGATGGTGATGAAGCCATACTCACATCCTCGCTTCAGCTACGAGGTGGGTTGACTAATGTTGGCTGGGGTATGAATCTCTCTTTGGGGCAGATGTAAACCAAAAAGGTCGATCTTAGGTCGCCGTTCTAGAGTAATTAATTAGGATAGTTACATTAGAACCCCGAAGACAGCAGGAGGCTAGAATTTCCGTTGGCTTTATGCTATGCAGCTCCACGCTGAGGGTATAGCCTCACTCAGTTCGAGCTGCCGGCCATGGGCTGTCTACCTCCTGGCCGTATTCCCTTACACCATCCGATGACAATATTACTCTACATGATGTTTAATGGATGACCACCGCCCGGTCATTAGGGTCAAGAGAATGCCTTGCAATGATAGCGTGCCAATTTCTATATTAGACGTCCTGCATACTGCCGCCACTACTACGTTACCTACGAGTTTGAATGATCATTGGCTATTTAACTCAAACCACCTCGCGCAAGGGCGATTGAATCCGAGAAGCAACCAATAAATGGCGAACATGAAGATACGCAACACTGGTAAACCCTTCCCTTCCAACCAAATTGCGTATAGCCACAAGCCTAAGCCTCCTTTAGCGCCCATTGCAATCTAGGAGTACATGGGGGGGTGATATTGAGCTGAGAATCATACCACACCACTGCAGTGACTGTTCAGCAGTCTCTTGATGGACCATTCATCTGAGACGGCTGTTTATGTGGCCACCACTGCGAAGTCGAACTGTTCATTAAAGCTTCATCAAGTAATGTGAAAAGGCACCAAGGAATTCCTACAGAGGATTGATAAGACCTTACGAACGAATACACACCCAGTCGTTAGTGTTATCTGAGGCCTATACATACTTTATACATAGCAGTACAGTGCATAGAGTGCGGATACGTCACATAAACTGTGATCCCAACAGTGGCCTTCTGGTATTTCTTACGATCATTAACTCTGACATAGGGAGCGAGGGGGTTTTCTCTGCTTCACTATTTTAGGGCAGCTGCGGTCATTACCCTATGGGCGGAGCGTTTATTGTCTGGATCAGCACTGTTATGATGCTATTTGGAGGCGAAATAGGTTGGCAAGCCAACAAAGCAGGATATCGTCACAACCCCTACCACTGAGGTAGAGTTACCAGCCAAACATACACCATGTACACACAGCGTATCGATCTATATCATTCATTACAGTGAGTACTTCTACGTCGTCTCCGTTCAGATACCAGGTCAGGTCAAGATGAGGACGGTAACTGCTATGATGGACAGCGTGTCTGAGAGCATGACCACCACCTGCCGAGCAATTTCTTGCAAAGAACCTGGGATTCGAAGGGGGGAGGGAACCCTGCATGTCGCAGTTATATATGCAGGAGAGTGGGTCTTGGGAATTATGATGTTAGTGTTAGAATAAATACAATAATAACGCAAGCTACTAACAGTGTGTTAGCTGCATCTCGCTCTTGACCTAGTGGTAGAATCCAACAGTTAGGCCACAATAGATATAAAACTTGCCATAGTCACTCGTTCACTCAACCCTGACCTCTCACCTCTGACTTCTAACTCTTCTTACCTTTGTGCAGATTAAATCTTCTGTCATGTCACCCCGCCAGAATAGTTCTCTGCTACTCAACTGGAGTATCCCTAACATTCCGATTCTTCGCGCTAAAGCACTTAAATGTCTTGAGCAGGCCAATTGGCAGGCTATATGCGAGCGTGCTTCCCTTGACAACGGTGGGCAGCCTTGTGAGCTACTTTCGGACTGCACTTGCGGCGGCACAAGTCTGGCCCGACTGCTTGAATTCCAAGATGGGACTCGATGGGTCGCGCGTGTCCCGTTGGTCAAACCAACCCCAGAGAGAATTCAAAGACTACGCACGGAAATCGATACCATGATTCTATTGAGGAACCACACAAAGACGGTACCCCAGGTATTTGCCTTTGAGCTTGATGATGCTCATCCGGCCGGAACCCCGTTTGTATTGCTTGAGTTCCTTCCAGGAAACACGGCAATGGATGAGGCAGACAACTACGATAAGGGGGAGATTATCCCACGCCAGCACCAGCAGACATGTTACCAGTCGTTGGCTTCGGCACATGTAAGCTGACCTTTCCTAATACGCTTCAACGATGGTACCAAACATTTCGTCCCACGGGAAGTCCATGTGAGTAGTCAAGGACAAAGAGACTAATCTAGATTCTTCTAGGTCCAAATTGCCTCTGCTCGCCTCCCTCAAATCGGAGCAGTTGTGCGGAATGCAGATGGAAGTTTTGGCACCGGGCCCATACCTGGGATTGGCGGGCCTTTTGATACGGCAGCATCATTTATGCGGGCGTGGGCAGCTAAGATCAAATTCCCATGCGATGGGGACTTTCTTCGTTAAAATCTACCTCCGTCAATGTTTGACGAAGTTATTAGGGGGATAGAAGAGTTTCCAGTTCAGTTGGCTAAGTTAGTCGCCGGTGATAAATACTTCACTGCGCAAGGCCCTTTTCCAATCCGTCACCCCGATTCTTCCATAGCAACATAATTGTTGACAAGTCATTCAAGGTCCTTGGAATAATCGATTGGGATGGAGCATTCACCGTACCCTGGGAGATGATCGACCCGCCCAGTTTCATAAAAAATATTCCCCGTATTATTAACCCACCTGAGCAATACGATGGGATGGGCCAGCTTCTGGATCAGGACGAAGCAAGAAGATGGGCAGAGGAAAAGGCCTACGTGGATATGGTGAGAGAAGCCGAAAAACGTGCTGGCACAGACCATAAATTGTCTCAAATGCTTGCAAACAGGAAAGCTCAGGATTTGGCTGTCACCATCTATTTATTCATGGGCGGGAAACTAGGATTCTACGGAAATGCGCAGGATTCTTATGCATAGAAGTCACTGCCTGAGTGATAAGGAGGCTCGCAGAGGTACTAAAATAGAACCTCATTTTACACACTTCCCGGCCTAAGACCGCTGAGCGCATCTGGTCTGTAATATGGGCTTCAGGGGCCAAATAGTGTCTATTATACGTTTGCAAATTGTGGTTTGAAAGATAAGGAAACATGAAGCTACTTATTGCATTACCAAAGCCTACTATCCTCAACTGCGACCACGCTCTGTAGCGGCCAATAGGTCTCTTATCTAGCCAATAGTCTAAAGTATCAAGTTTATGCGGAAGATCAAGTCATTTCTATACCTTATTCACTTGTTTGTGTTGATATAGATAAGAGAATCCAGCTGGTCACATAACAGTCAGTAAACTCAGTCTTCCGGGTCAGCTCCGTCACCGTTAGGGAAAAGGAGGTTTCATAGGGGGCCATATCCCTTCCATTTGTATGTAAGTATGTCCCCTAATTAGTAGTCTATAGGGCTGATTTCGAACCTCCATCTAATAATAATGCCGCTACCACTGTTACACTTGACTTTCTAACTATCATGCCACATATGATGTCAAGAGTCTCCATGTAATCGTCGACATTGATTCTCGCTGCAAAGGTGGAATTAGAGAAACTACATAGAAATGGAAAAGCAATATGAAAAGCAAAAGAGTGAGGGGGCTGAGTGTCCCTGATTGTATTTATGACTATCCGCGAGTACGGTGGCTGTGGGATATTAATGCTTGCCGGTCTGCGCCTTATCCGACTGGGGCACGGGAGCAAGGGTGCTCTGGGTAACAGTAAAAGAAAAGCGTGTACAGGTTCTTAGGATAATTACGGTTAATATAACGAACGGTATTGCGTATGATCTTGAGGCCGTTCGGGATGACCGTACGAAATTGTGTGTGATGGCGGGCGCCGGGTTTCGTGGATCCCTTACTTGACAATCCGGAGTGATTTAGGGGTTACGGATTTGATAGGCGTCTGTCTTATGGGGTAGTGATATAGTGTGTGTTATAACCAGAGATATCAACTACGCCGCCTTAAAACCCTCCCTTGGTATGGCTATTGGTGAATGCCTACTTAGGTATGTGTCGCGGATATGTGGGTCTTTGGGAGCGGAAGAACGTAGTTCCCCCGCTCCCTATATATAGGTACCTAGGTAAGGAACAGTCGCACACTAGACTAGTCGGTACCTAGATTATTTATAGATGTAGAGTACAACTTCTTCTATATCACATCTAATTTTACTTTACATGATCGTATCTGTAGAGTGCACTAGTTTACTTCTACTATTCATCAATTGATAACACTTTCTATAGAATACAAATATATATGTACTGACAACCTGGTAGTGTAGTGAGCTCTGGACTCCTGACAGTGGGACTGTTAAATGGCAACGGATATATTTATCGGATCAGAGTAAACAGTAATAAACTGAGACAGGATTTATGTCCTTCAAATGTCAATTACCTTAGCCCTCCCTTTATTATCATACCATACTACTGCTAATGCGCCGCCAGCTCTACACTTTCTTTTCGTTCATTTAAGCACAAATATATGCACCTTCAAGGTACATCACACGGGCCTATAGATCCAACAGCTCTGGACAGAACCTACGATGCATGTCTTGTGCTCGCTGGAGAATACCGTCACGGTCAACTCTTTGCCTACTATTGTGCGACAGTTGGGCCTGGGAAGCAACTACATCTAGGTGGCGAATATATTTTTCTTAGCAACGTAGGCTTCACGTCTTCCCTTATCCTCGGTTTGGTCTGCTGACATGGGATTAAGATCCGTGGTACAGCCGCTTGTAGGCCAAGTCGCCAGCTTTCTTCGGTTGCCGACACGTCGCGATGTTCGTCGTTAACCTGTATATGCTCGGCAGTGATCTCGCAGGGGGTAGTCCCTTAAATGACACGACGCGGATGCTTCGAATTTGCACGTGTTTGACAGTGCGTATTGAGGCTTACAAAGCTACAGGATGACTAAATGTATGTGTGATAGGACGACCTTAGGCAGAATATAAGTAATTGTACTAGTAGTATTCCTCTTAGTAAACAGTGGCTACCCAATAGGTACCCGACCACCAGGGAACATGCGCAGGAAACGGGAAGACCCGTCGACTGAGCCCTTGGCGCTTGGAGAGCTGTGGCTGTGCAATAGTAAAAACACAAACTCCTATACACACACCTACATTAACCTCCGAAAAAGAATCTGTCTAGTTGCAACAAAGACTGGTATGCTATATAGAGTCCAAACTTGAATGGTAAGACGAAGGCACAACAAATCGACGGAGCGTATGCTATACTGTGCACACCTACAGCAAAGTGAATGGCCCGACAGTGGAAATTTTCGCATGTTCAGGGCTTTTAAGACCGCACATTAATAGAATTTGTATGTGGCAACACCAGCAGGTGCTCTGCAGCAAGGCTAATTACATTGCGTACCTCTCTAGTGCGCAATGTCGGATCGCGGCAAACATATCATGTCATCGGGGGTACATGCATGTAATCACACCGATTGTGTGCTGTATGTAGGTATTGCCCCTGTAAACAAATTAGCGGTTTAGGAAACCCGAGAAAGTACTCTACAGACTGGGAGTCTATAGCCAGTCTACTACATGCCGCGATTACCTACCTCGGTATTTACCTGCATGAGGGTTTCATCCCGGACACACCGGTGTATAGGTAGTTTGCAAGGTAGCAGTGCGACTCCGGAGAATATTGTAGATACGAGGAAACAAGGTGATAAACAATAGCCCCGATGCAGCGGGGGGAACAAAGCCGGCGACGGACAAACGGCGTAAATGAAGCTCCTCTGTAAACCACCCTCGACTCTGCCGTTCATGACTTTCGGTCTGCATCATTCGAGAATAGCAATAGTTCTTAAACGATCTAAAACTGCATAGCTGGCAGACAGATCTCTTTCATTTAACAGGTACTTAGGTATACAGAGGTGAAAGAATCGTGGATACCGTTAGAATTGGCAGTTTTCATTGCAATAGGCAATGCTATGAGCAAAATCAACACCAAAGAGCTTTTTCCTTGTACCCCCCACCCATTACCACACACATATAACGCCTCATGTCCATAAAACATATATTAGGCAGTTACCAAAGGATCTCAAGACCGTAGATGACTGCGTCAGGTTTCTTTTTAATCCATCTCGTCAACCTCTCGTAAAGCCCTAGTGAACTCGCCGGCGTGGCTCCTATTACTAGAGAGCCGGTACGCCTCCGTGCCGTTTGGACGGTCTGGGTTCCTGGAAGCGTTTCGATAAGGCTCGTTATCGTATCTGCTCTCCTTATTCAGCCCGAGCATCCGTCGGACGAGGGGCCATAGAGTAGGTATCGTGCCGAAGATAATAATCAAGTCCATCTCCGCCCTATTGTGAAAAGGTCAATATTCATGCAGCAAACATGTGTTTTCTGTCGTGGAACTTACGTATACCAAAATATCAGAGGAGCCCAGGCCCATGTAATGTCCACATGGTCCGAGTTCTTGATAATAATTATCTTTATGATCGTTGCTACAGCGCCGCTGACATATGTGTCAGTAACAGGCCGTCGAAGACATTAGGGAAGAGACGTACAAGGCAGCACCGCCCATCAAACCGCACAAACTGATCTTCATCTTGCGGTTAATGTTGAGCTTCGCGATGACAAATATCGGGACGATGGCTACAAGAAGATCTATAGCTGCATTGTAGCCAGACTGGATATCGGCAACGAGAATCCTGTAATGCGATGTCAGCAAGAAATACTAAATAGAGAGTTTGCGGAGAGAGCGAGGGGTTACCGACTGGAAATTGTAGTCGATACATTTGCCCTTCACGTCAGGGTTCCATTGCGCCGCCGGCGGGACGCAGAAAGTGATGATGACGACGATGGCAAATATATTCAAGGCGACTAGGACAATGCAGATAATCCACGCAGTGACGAGATGGTGCCTACTCGCCACCATCCCCATGAGTCGAAACAGGAAGACGAAGACGGATATCTTGGCAAAGGTAGACGCGGCGATCGAGAAGACCGGCGCTATAATGGTGTACTTGATGGCCAGAGATCGCTCCACAGGGTCCGCGATGGTGTCGATGTGGGTTCCCACGCCATAGCGAACGCTCACTGTGACGAGTGCGGAGCAAGTGATCGCGGAAGCCTAGATAGTGGTGGATGTTGTGAGTGTCGCGAACCGGCCACTAAGTAATTGTCGACGAGGTCTTGACTTTGACATACCGCTGCACATGCCATCAATACATCGTCCCATCCTGGCCGGTCTAATAGAAATACCCTTCCCCATAACCTCACGAGGCACATGAGGATAACCAGCCCACCCAGCGTCCAGGAGACGGCATTGATCGTTGTTGGATAATCTATTGCAGTCATCTCTGGGCTCTGGGAATTTCCATACGGTACGGAGTAGATAGTCGTCGTCACTACGGACCCAAGATTTTAGTTTTCCTCGCCCGCAAGATGTAAGATACCGATTCCTAGACGACGAGTCCTCGAGATATCATGTCATTGCATATTCATGTAGATGACTCAGTCCTGTACAGAATATACCATGTAGCGAATGCAATACCACCGTCATGGCATACGATACATAGTTTCGTGTATGATGTGATCTGGTATATGTAGAAGTAGGTGAAATGGGTGAAGCTCTGTGCCAAGGACTATAACGTCTGAATCTTACAGCACACTAGGCAATAGACATGAAATGAGGTGTTAGTGTGGGAGGGAGTGAAAGAATGCAATCGTTTTGTTGATCATTACCTGAAAAGCTTTGCTAGTACATAGTGCAGCTGCTGTTACAGTTTATATGGATCGAGCCAATGTCAAACGAGTTGGTGTGTAACCACAGTACAAGGGTCCAAACTTCTTCTTATTGTTCGTTAATCGCGTTCGAACACTCGAGATGTGTGTAATCCATGTCCTTGCTTGTATGAAGAGAGACCAGGTTCGAACCCAAGTCCACCATCCACCAGCGACCATGTCTACTCAGTACATAGGTAGGTATGAGATACCTATCTTCAGCAACCCTTGTCCAAGCGACTATGTTTGGGTTCCCGGCACCAGTACCGGCGGCGTTTTCCCCCACCGGGGACCCCTTAGCGAGAATCCCGCCGTCCGCTGATGGTTAGGCCTCACCGTCGATCTCCCATACCCTTTGAGGGCTATCCCTGATTCTTACAAGATACCCAATGCGATGCTAGCCGTTATTCCATAAGTCTTTTCCTGATCCTACCAAGACTCAAGAGAAGAAAATATGACCTTACCCGTTCCTTACATAGTCGATAACGCCAACGCCTAACTAACAGTCAAGCTAACCCCAGGATATCAACCACTTTGCTGGACCTTGTATTAATACATAAGTAGAAATGTGACACAATTCCTCCCCCCGGCCCAAGACAATGCCGAGACTTTCGCATCGTGGAACCTAAATCTCTTAGCTTCTAGAGGAGAACCGGTAGGAGATACATACGTCCGCGCTTTCTGGATAAACTAATTGCTTTTTGCTTCTAGATTATAGGCCTTTTTCTTTTAATCTCCGATCATGGCTTCACCCTCGTCCCAACCAACCCGAGCTGACACTGTCAAAGCTGCCTCTGAAATCCTCGAGGCACTACAACGCCACAATGGCGAGTTGATCAGCGAGAAGGAGAGGGTGGGCATGCTGGCCAGGGCCAAGCAGCTGGTCATGGCCCTGGAAAAGCCCGAAGATGGCCTGATCAAGATAGCTTTTGCTGTGTGTACCTATCTATTTACAATATCTGTCCAGTCCGCACTTGGTCCCGATTCATCTGATGCTAAGGGTTTTGCCATAGCCTGCGGAGTTGATGGCCATCCGTGTTTGCGTTAACCTAAATATCTTCTCTATCTTGTCGGAGAAAGACGTGACTTCGGCCCAGGAGCTCGCGGAGAGAACCGGTGCTGATGAGACTTTGATCAGTAGGTCTACATCATCATCTTCTTCATCGTAAGCAAGGGAAGGAAAAGTATGTTAAGGGATAACATGCGAATTTGACAGGACGCCTTTTCCGCGTTCTTACGACCACCTTCATCGTGGCTGAACATGGCACCGGTTTATACGGACCTACTAAGTGGACGGACAAGCTACGCATTAGAACTACCGCGGGAATGATCAAGTGGAAGTAAGGCATCACAAGACACTAACAACACCAATATCTCTGGCTTCCTTCACGGCCTTGGGGTTTGGGAGATCTATGGGAAAATACGCAACTTGGTCACTGATTCGCTACTTACGCTTTCTTCTAGTTACGATGTAGTCATGCCCTGTATCAGCCGCGCGGCGAAATGGTTCGAAGAAAACGGCCACAAGAACCCGCAAGATCCCAAGAACGTCCCCTTCCAGCAGGCCTTCAACGCTGAGGAGATGGAGATCTTCCCCTGGCTCTTCATGCCCGAGAATCAAATGCACTTTAACAGCGCGAACGAGTTCTTCGAGGGAGACAGAGGCAGTCGTCCCTCGTGGGTGAAGTGGTTCCCGGTGGAGGAGAAACTGCTCCCTGGGTTCCGAGAGGACGAAGGAAATCCGCTTCTCGTTGATGTTGCGGGAGGTCGTGGACATGATATCTTGGAGTTTGAAAAACAGTTCCCGGATGCCAAGGGACGGTTGGTGCTTCAGGATATCCAACCCGTTCTCGATAGTGCCGAGGCCTTGTCTTCGCGTATTGAGAAGCGGGCGATTGACTTCTTTACAGAGGCACCGATTCCAGGTCTGTCGCCTGTTTTCGTCGCGTTTTTCTGTGTGCAACATCAAGATTCTAACCTACATACATAGGCGCTCGGATCTACTTCATGAAGTTTATAATGCACGACTACAACGACGAGCAATGTCTCCGTATCTTAAAGAATGTTGCAGCTGCTATGAAGAAAGGTTATTCGCAGCTAGTGATCAATGATTTCATTCTCCCGGAAGAGAAGTGTCCGGAATTGTCTGCGCGCTGGGACATGGCCATGATGGCTGCGATGGCCGGTGCGGAGAGGTCGGAGACCCAGTGGCGATCGCTTTTGGACCGTGCTGGGTTTTGCGTTGAGGGGCTGTACCAGCCTCCGGGAGACGGCCAGGGTATCATTCTATCCTCACTTGTCTGATAATGCCAGATTTGCGGAAGACATGCACACATTCTACTCAGTCATTTCTATTCGGTTATGTATCCTTCTTCCTTATGCGTTACATGACTCTTTCAAGAGACGTGGTCGGTTGTCAGTTCGAAGTCTATCGGGTTTAATTAGCTCTCAGGTTATCTGTAGTTAAAAAGACTGGAGATGTGTCCGTGGTGCTAATGCATGATGAACTAGTACAACAATCATCTCAATGCTGATTGAGGCTATATAACAAAACAAGCCCTAGCTCAAGTGAGTATCCGTGGGCTAGTATCAAAATGGTACGGCGAAATCGCCCGTCGCGTCGCTGAACTTCACAGAAGCTGCGACGAGTCTCTTCCAACAGCAAACTCGGTCTCATTCCTAGGAGCATAGACCAAGGCCTAGTTTCAAGGGAGGTTGCTTCCTCGCGCACCCCTCAAATGATGTCGTTCCACATAATATGACCCAATGGCCCTACTTGCATCCGCGAGCCTTAGCGCCATATGCGTGCTTCCTTCATGAACATGAATGAACTCGCCACCAGTGCCACCGGGGTAATTCGGCCTCGTCCCAACGGCGTCCCCCAGCTAAACAGCATTGCGATTGGGGCCATCCAAGCGCGAAGAGTGCGTCTTCAACACCGCCGAGTTCTAAGCAAGAAGCTCAACGAGGAACGCCTCCATACGCTCTATCATCTCCTGCGGCGCAATGTACGAGGGCACAAATTGGCCCCCGCCCGCCCTCTCACTAGAACAAAAAATCGCCACCATCACAATCACCAAGTGCCAAGCCCTGAGTCCGTACGTATTCCTCGGGATTCTCCAGCCTGTACGGGGGTCGGGGCTCGCACATCCGTCCGCGCTAAGGCGTGCCTAGCAGATTGATCAGGCACTCCACAGGATTAGCCGGAAGTCCTCCGCATCCCAGCGCCAACCAACCACGGTAGCTGGACACCAGATACGCGACAACACCGGGAGACCTACGCCTGCCGCTGCGGCAAAACCGATCTGTCGGTTCCATGATAGTGGTGCACAGCTAGGGTTAATGAGGTTAAGTAGGTGCTAAATAGTTGGTGTGGACATAATTACTGTTTCTATGGCTGGTGGTTATAATCCAGTCTACTGGTGTCTAACCTTACATACCTGCATATGCTGTGCCTGGTTGCTGGGTGTCGGGCATTTTCCCCGCAGGGTGGTACCGCTTGTGCGTATGCCGTGGTATGGACACTCTTTTAACCTAATCCCTGGTAATTGTTGGTTCTTCATCTTGGCAAGCTTGTTAGTGCCGGCGTAATTAAATGTTCGCCAAGGGCAGCTGAAAGACGCTTAGTTGAAACAGTTATAACAGGGGATACATCTGTAAACCTAGTTGGAAAAGGAATGACCAGCAGTAAATAAATAGTTAGTCTCGATAAGTTACCATCCTTGTTCTGTGCCTCTTGCTCACTCATAACAGTCAGAATATGGCCCGTAGCGGTCTTGTCAAGAGTTACAGATGTTGGGGCCAAAATCACACATTCTGCCAAGACTCAAGGGACAAGTGCGCCTTACCTAGCTTAGTACATTTACAGCGTGTATAGTGGCTTCCTTGTACTTTACAGTGGCTAACAGAAGGCTTGATTTTAGGGGCTTACAATACTGCTTAGCGCTTACAGTCATTATATAATACTACTTAAACAAAGTGCGCTTGGACTAAATGGACTGTACATACATACATGGAGTCTTGGCAGAACGTGCGATTTTGGCCCCAGCATCTGTATGTATGCCACAGTTAGGTACCCTGGATACACGGTGCAAGAATTAGCCCTTGGGCCTTTTCCAATTGTTTACTTTCTCCGGTACCTATCATGCTCGTCATTTAGAGTTCCCCTTGGATCAATCTTCAATCAGTCCGGGGATGGTGGGACGATCGCAGATATGTACAATGAGTACATGTGCAGAATGATCGAGGATACATTCTTTGAAGATGACTACAGATATATCTAGACTACAGAGTCTTCAAGCGTTATTCAACGACAGCTAACCATCACGAACGTAACCGAACTAAGTGAGAAAAGAAGGGCCCAAAGTGGTCAGAGACGACGACAATATTCCCAACACTACGGGCAATAGTGTTGGAAAAAGCTAAAACTAGCTGACTCTGACAAGACTTGGTCGATTTATGAAGATCCCGATAAGTCCGTGCAGATTTTATGCCAGACCTTTCTCCCTAAGCAGTAGATGAAACAAGCATCTCCGAGCCCTTGAGCTACTTCCAGGTCCTTAACGCGGCGAAGCAGCACGCGCCCAACCTCGCCGACCTGCGCAACCGACCGAATATTAGGACAGTACACAATAACAGACTAGACTTGAGCGGTGAGCGAAGTTAAATAGCGTGCCATATGGCATACTTGGAAGGTCATGGAGACTATTTGAGAGACACGAGAGCACCTTGACTTCGCTTAGGCTACCGCACGTACTGATGAAACAGTTTAACCCGTCTGCTACCTATTCCTCGACCGGATATTGGGTTGGACTCCCAACGTTCGATGTGGCGTAATCATCGCTCTTGTCATTCCCAGCTCATACCCAACGAAACCCAACGCAGACTCGACGTAAAAGACACTCATACCAGAAGCGCTCAAGACGGTACACCTAGCAATCATGCAATTATGATTCAAGTCAGCTTAGATCACAGGGTACGATTGAGCATAGCCGACTAATTATAATTTGTCCATAAAGCCGTCACTTTCTACTGAACGTAAACGAACAGCTACGTCTAATTGCCCTCCCGTTATCGCTGTAGGGATGAGGATAAGTTCACCCTCAGTTGCCACTACTTCTGAATGGACAAACATGGGAGTTTATGATACCTCAAGCATCATTCAGACCCAAATTCTAGCTCTCTCTACCTTTCGACTCTGGTTTAGGATAGGTGAGCGGCTACTTGAAAGATCAGGTAATGTCTCAATCGAGGTCGTTGGACTAGAACTGTCTGCTCCCTAGGATTCTGTATTAGCTGCCCTTACCGGACTGCCCATTGTCGTGCTTTGAGCATACCGGTGATGCTCGCGTGTGGGCGTAGTAGCATGGGATAATACCACTCTTCTGGTGGATATTGAAGCACGTAAATTCAAATATTGATTTCTAGATGCCATGTTATCCAAACGACGTAGGACTGGGATGGCTAACAGGGTAGAGAGGGCGACTCGACTACTCAAATCGCGTCAAGGATTTCTTACTCCATGGCTATTCCCCTCCCTTCTGATAATATTGCTTCTCGCAGAGTGTCTGCCTACTGAATCGTTAGTTAAGAATAGGTTTTCAATAACACACCGCCATGTCTAGGAAACCCTCAACGGTCATAGCATTAGCCTTTATCAACACCAAAACAAATTACAACAGCGTGATTAGGATAGGAAAACGAGAAACTAGGCAAGCGTTGCTTAGTTTCTTAACAAACTTCACTAAGTGAGGGGGTTCCTATGTGGCAGTGCCTACCCTGTAAAGAGCCGTGTATCCGCGATGTCGTGGCAACGGCTGTGCGTGCAGGGCTGAGACTGCCATCGTTTGACAGTGTAAAGATCAAGCTTCCCAAGAGTGTTCGGAGGCAAGGTTAAAACGCCAGGACCGATTCTTAAGTTTATATTGGTTAGGGGGTACATGCGTCACGTTGGATTTCAGCTTTGAAAAGCTTCCGATCTGCCTCTTCTGCAAATTAATAAAGAGATGACAGTTCTACTAGCGGCGGCTACTATATAGATGAAAGGAGATATTGATTGTACAGGCTCCAAATATTCATAAATGGGCCACGCCTTAGACAAGTCAGTGTCTAGGTTGGGAGTTAACATTATGTCATTAAACTCGTATCCTCACTGCCAGGTATAACTTTGAGTGACCTAAATGCTCGCAAATCTGCTATAGCGTTTTAGTGAGGATACAGAGCATACTTTTCATCATACAACTTAAGGGTAATTGATAGATCACGTTAGTAATAGGTACGCATCTACTGTGACCCTATAGCTCGAGGCCTGAAACCTCCTGGGGCAAAGAGATATAAGATATAACTAGCCGCACTCCTATCAGTGTATTGTGCCTCAGTAAACTCTTAATGCTTGAGGTGGAGGGAACTTTGCTTCATGACTATTTGTTTATTGTTTCTAGTACGTTATACCTGCACATTCACCAGTTCCCTAGCGGTCAGGGACACATGGCTTATGAGTTGTGTGCTATATAAAATACCATGTTAAGCAAATGGGATAAAAAGTGGTATGGTCATGGTTATAGCTTGCCATAGCACATACTGTCTTTAGTTTAGTAAAACTAATGCCTGATAGATGATCTAACTGAGTCACGAGAACTAACATAAGATTAATGTACAATAGTGAGAGCATTTTAAGGACTTGACCTTTTGTAATATTATATTAAATTTTGAGGTTTCCTTCATTGCTCTTTAATAAACATAGACAGAAAATACATCCTTTTAATGGTTCTATACATGCAATCTAATATAATCAGACATTGACAACACTACATAGACAGCTTTTGCTATTATATAACGCTGGCATTAATTTTATGTTTATATGTAAATACTAACTGTATATAAGGTAAGACAAGTCACCTGACCTTCCCAGATTCTTCTCCTAGCAATATCATGGTCCATCATTTAAGCTCTGACCTGTGCCGTCGCTCATGTATGCCATATGTTTAAATCTTTGATAGTCTGGCTACTGGTCTTGCTCCTATTGCGAGGCTGGTTACACGTGATTAGCAAGAATTAAGATTGTCGATTATTAGAGAATGGAGATACTTTATCTTGTTGTAAGAGTAACTAGCATCACGTGCTTGCCTAACCTGAGGTTCTATCAGTGCTGAGATGTTGCACAGACAACTCCTAAAGATACTATATGGAAGTAAGGAAGTGAGGAGAACCTAGGGGTACCACAGGCTTCCCCGTGCAAAACTCCTGTTTACGTGTCGACAACAAGCCGCTATTAGCTTTGATTTGTCTGTCATCTTTTGGGCTAACTACGTCCTCAAAATGAGCGAATAGGGCGGTATTTGCCGGCCTTAGTGTGTAAATAGTTATTCAACTCTATATGTGATATCGCAACTTACCCCTGAGTTATCGGTGTCGCAGTACCACGATTGATCTATTATAGCTTGTGCGATATTTAATCACATGATGGAGAGTGACATCATGCCGACCCCCTATTTCATGAGCCTACCTTTGTAGAGCAAGACGTACGGTATACTTGTACGGCATTGAGGGCACATATTGTCGCACTAGCGCTACCGTCCTCGGAAATATACTATGTACGAAGCTCGACTAACAAATATCGATATACCGCATTTATGATTGATGCGTAACAGGTAGGGTTGGTGGATGTGGAGACTGTTTAACCTAGTAGGCATTTAGGTAATGACACACAGGGAGAAATTTGGCGTAAGTTGGCGCGCAGCCGTCGTTTCGAAAGTTATAGCCAGTGGCGTGTTTGCATTACCTGCGCATGTCGCGGAGCTGTCAATTCTTAATCTGAGCAGAAATCAGATGTTAGCCATAGGAAACGATGACGGATTTTCTGTGTGATGGTACCCCATCGGTAGAAGTGAAGTTAATTATGTAAAGATGTAAAGGGGCTGCACAACTCAGGAGTAACCTATTGCGACTCCGACATAAAATATAACATTACTGTAGTTGGTAGTCTGAGGCAACACACTCGGGGGCGTAAGATTTTATAGTGTAGCAACATTGGGCTGTTTTGTTACCTACTGTATTAACTTACGTTCTTTCCACTACGTGCGCTCCAACTTGCCAGTCGATTTTTTCCGCGACCGTTTCATACTAACTCCCTTACATATCACGTTACACTCCCTAGGATAAGGCCTCTGTTAAAATCCGCCTAACAAATCAGGATCTAGGTTATTAGCGTCTGGACGTACTACCCCTGTCGGCAACAACGCTATCGACATGCCTAATCGGCCAAAGTTTGTTTGCAGGCCTCACCCTAAAGCAATCTTGCAAGAGTCTGCGCGTTTTGCAGAGGGACCTCTTCATGTGGGCGTTTAGGTAAGTTGACTCTTATGGCTAGCAGACGTCACCTTCCATGTTCGTTATACCGTTCGTAGCCTGGATTTCTTTCAAGGTGAAAAGACGCGAGGTTTGGGATACCGGTAGGTACAACGAAATATCCCAAAGACTTCTAGAATCGAGCTCTGTTAATGACTGGCGTCAAAAACTAACTTTACAGTTAGACGCTGACCTAATCTCTGTATGACGTCAGCACTACTCTGTAAGTAATGCAGTTTTAAAGACGCAATTAAATGTCAGAAGGGCGGAATAAGCAGGTGGATTAAATTGATTTCAGGTACAGCACATCCATTGTCAGTCAGCTGACAAGAGTGTGACGCTGAGATTTGTGCCTCACAGTAATAGGGGTAAATGCCATTTCCGAAGATGGCATTTCTTATTACCGAAGCGCAACCTACTCAACGCGGTCGGGCGCGCGTTCGCGTCTTCTTTGGCGAGACCGTTCCTGCATTCGCTAGTTGCCCTCTTGGGAATTAAGGTGAAGGTGGCACAGTGGTTTGTTGCAGTTCGTCGCGGATCCTCCAATATGGGAGGGCAGCTTGTAGGGCATAGCGTCTTAGCAGTTCCTGCAATGAGGATAGTCAAAAGCCGGATATAGATCTCTACATGGCTCTTGCATCATCGAGCTTCCAGTTTCGGCAGTTACACATCGCCGTATGTGTTCGCTACTTCTGCAGGCTGACTTAATTCCACAGGCACTCGTCTGTCTAATCCCTGTTAGCCTCTCGGCACATGTGGGAGGCCCACGTCGAACTTGAGCGGCATTCTCACTCCCCTGAAACTCGGTGGTACATAATTATAGACAAGCGAAATAGTTAAAAGTTCGTGGCGGCTTGCCTCGCAGGATTAGTCGAAGCTATCTCACACTACTACCACATACTATCTAGAGTTAAGCTTTTTCGCATAATTGCACCGCTGTGAATTATGGTCTAAGACTAATCAAACCCGCACTGTAAATAGTACCCCTCGAGCTCGAGGCGTCATCGGAGTTTAGACCTTGCGCGGTGGTCCCTATTAATTCTTGCCTCGACCTGCTACGGTTATGTACCTAGGTAGGTATGTGCCTATAATCTGACCCGTTCCTGACGCTAACGCAAAACTACCCCAGCTCTGCAGCGCCTCTGACTTGCCTTACCCTTCCTAAACCACTTTATGGATACATGTTCATGCAATGCATGTAAAAGGTGAATGGTGACGGTCAAGAGGCTGCGAACAGGTCCTCTGTACCAAATAGTGAAGAGACTACGCACAGAGGTATGGGCAAGATCAACTATTAGTCGGGATACCATAAGTATCTTGAAGGTCGACAGCCCTATGTGCCTATCAAGGACAGGTTTATTCCATCAAAAGGGTTAGACCTCAGAGTGCTCGGCCTTATTCCTACGATGTATGTAGATTCTGGGCGATTCCATCGTGTTAAAAATGGGTGCTGGATGCGATGAGAGTTCTTGGCTCCAAGTGTAGATCCGGCCTGTTACAATGCGTCCCAAACGTTCGCCTTAGTCAGGATAAATTGTGGAGATGATGCATAGTTCTCGCTACTCAGGACAGCATAGGACAGAATTATCTTTGTACATACGGTAGTGTGCCTGGGTGTGTATGTTGTACAGTAGTGGTTGTTGATCGCATTGCTGATCGATTGCTGATCGCACCTCAATCCTTAACTACAGATTGAAGATCCGGCATATTCCGCCTCTCGAAACATAAAACAAATAGATAGCAATGGAAAAAATATATTCCTTACTCATTGCAGCTATGAGGCGCACGATTCACTGACACAGAGCTATTATTGCACGTCTACTACTATGTACACGTATGTGGGCACTAGCGGCGATTATTCATTGTAACTATTTAAAACTGCACAAAATCTATTTTTTTTTCCACAGCCACTCGACATAATACTAACCTCAACGGTAACTAATAAAAGTGAGTAAAACGGCTGGTTAGCTGTAGCTTTATTATCTGAAACGGGCATAGCCGTACTATTGGTCCCAATCCTAAAAGCCCTCCCCATATCTCGATGTTATCCACTCTCAACCCCCCTGGTTGGGCTCCTGGCAAGGGCCTCTTGCCCATAGAGGAAGCTGATCTCCGAGCTTCACCATTCTTCAAAGCATCAATACTTAAGCACTTTCCCAGTGAAGCGGCAGTTTAGGATTAGTCGGGACGCCACCGGTAGACGGCTCTTACGACCCCCAACTGCCACATGACATGGGGAGGGCAGCTTTGTCTCCCTTATTGTATAGGTAGGCAATCGCACACATTCGAGCCAGAGACCAGCCAGGGCAGAGCCGGGGCACAAAAATGGGCAAAAGATGTGACGTTACCTCAACGAGTTACTCTCATTCCTGCTGGCGCGAGCACTGGGGAGGGCCCTTGATGTGGCTGACCTGCCGATACCAAGGAGCCGCTACTCTATTCCATGAGCCTCACGTGAGGCTCTCGCCAGCGTAGGAAGGTCGTTACGCATCTGAGCTACCCTTTCTTGAAGCAATGTAATAGTACCACTGGTGAGACTTGGAGAGGAAGGAGGGAAGGAAGGTGGGTGGAGGGCGCAGCGGCCTAGCCGGCCGCAAGTCTGATGGGAGACTCGGCGGGATGACGGACTTACGGGGTCTCGCTGGTAGTTACCTCAGTCGAAGCCAGAGTTTTCTGACCGGGGCCTGGCACGATCTCGGTGATTTCACGATGTGTCGAACATGTATATATATGAAGCTATCCGCCGTCCATCAGTCGAGATTCTTCTTCACCACCAGCATCAGAAAACACACAGCTTCTTCAGCTTCAGTCCTTCCTTCAAGTCACTCCTTTCTCATCTTCTCTTGACGAGATCTTCTTTTCGGATTCCTCCAACCGTTCCTTCAACCTCTCTAAGAGACTTTTTTCAAACAAAACCAATTCAAAATGTCTAAGACTTTTGTTCTCGCTCTTGCTGCCCTCGCCGGCCTCACCAGCGCCGCTCCCGCTCGCCGCGCCGCTGCCTTTGCCGACGCTTACGTCCGCCACCAGGGTGACGGCACCGTCGGTGCTGGCTGGCCCGACCAGTCTGCTTGGGGCTCCTTCGACCAGCTCTGGAATGCCAACTTCCCCTTGATGCAGCAGTCTTGCGGCTGGAACGGCTGGGGCGCTGACAACTCGGCTGATGAGATTAACGGCATCCGCCAGGCCATCAACGAGCTCTCCGGCCAGACCGGCGTCGACGCCCGCTTCATCCTCTCCATCGTCATGCAGGAGAGCAAGGGCTGCGTCCGCGTCCCCACCACCAACAACGGTGTCGTCAACCCCGGTCTCATGCAGTCGCACAACGGTTCCGGATCTTGCGCCGGCGTCAACCCTTGCCCTTACAGCTCGATCCGCCAGATGATTTCTGACGGCACTGCCGGTACCTCCTCCGGTGACGGTATCCAGCAGACCCTCGCCCAGACCTCGGGCCACTACGGTGGTGCCAACGCGGCCGCTCACTACGCTGCCGCCCGTCTCTACAACAGCGGCTCCGTCGACTACTCCAACCTCAACAACGGCTTCACCAGCACCGCCTGCTACGCCGACGACGTCGCCAACCGCCTCACCGGCTGGACCCTGGCCCCCAGCCAGTGCTTCTAAGCAAATCAGCCAGTCTTCGCTTCACTTCACTTCGTACATATTGGAGGATTTTCTTCTTGTAAATAGACTTTCATTTTTGAGTTGTATATACGACATTTACGATGTGGTACATATATGAACGAGTCGGGGGTGGATATATAAGAGGGGGATGAAGTAGTTGTCTATAAAGTATATTTGATACGCCTAAGGCATTGTGCCCAAGTTGCTTTGCCTTGTGACAGTGATAATAGTAACAAGTCTTTTGTTCCGATTACAAGGTTTTGAGCTAGGGGAGACTGTTTTAATCGTAGACAATAGTCTTATTTCAAAACCGTTCATGTTAGAAAACAAAAAAACAGGAAACAACTTTGTTCATCAGCAGGAGTTGGAATACAGCATAAATAGGTGCACTCTCTACCTTAGTAATCGCATTTCTGTTCTATCTCATCCACGGTACAAAAGCCAGTACCTCACTGCTACCACAGCTACGGATTCCACGCCTCCTCCTCTCCCTAACCGAACCATCACTACAGAACACAAGCACAGCATGGCTCTCTGCAACACCGCTCCTGAAGTCTTCTGCACAAACACTCTCAACGGCGACGACAACCTCATCCGCAAACAGGAGTTGCCCCCAGTTGCCCAGCAGTTTAAGTACCACCACGGCAAGCGCCTCGGTAAGCGGGAGGTGGCCGAGAAGCTCTACAGCGGGAAAGTGGGTTACAGATATGAAGTGCCCGCTATTCCAGAGTGGCAGTCATCGTCGCTGAAACCGCCTCGCCATCCGAACTGTATTTGCTTGGCTCCGCCTCCCAAACGTTCGAAACGGGTTTTGCACGGACTTGGTGCGACAGTTGGTGATGGTTTCGACGATCTCCTTTTTCTTGATGATTTGACCGAGGAGGTGCATGGGGAGATGGAAGAAGAGCTAATGGACGAGGAGGTGGTGGTGGTGAATGAAGAGCAGGTGGATAAAGAAGAGGAAGATAGGAGAGTGGGTGAGCATGTCTAAGTATTTCCTATTATAGAGTAACAGAAGCGACGACTCCATCTATCGGCTAATTGTTTATCCAACAGTAACTACCTACCTGGCAGAGAGAGTCAACCAATATTAACTCAACATATCTACACTATAAACTTTAAAATTATCCAGTAACATGTAAGTTAAAAGTTAGAGGTTTTAACGCATCATTTATGTTATAACTTATAACCAATGTTGCGGTTGCTTGGGGATATACTGAAGTGAGTGTATTGAAGTAGGTCAGATATAGTTAAGTGTTGTCATTATAGTTATCCTCCTGATACGCCATTAATAGCTGACTAGGTCTCTTTCTTGTTATACGTTGTGCGGGTGTTCTGTTAACATTTGTTTCAACCTGTCATCGGTTTTAAACATTATAGGTTAAGTTGGAACCTAGTTTCTGACCTCTTACCTCTACACTACTAGAATATTATAGACGTATATATCTTAATATGCGTAAGTCATAATTACTAGAGTGAGTTCGATCCAAAACATAGATTCACCCTTTAGGACCCAAGGTGGCAGAAAAGGTACCCAGTATATATGATATAGGTTGGAATTCAGTTTAATACATATGTATACAGGTGCTCGGACTACGAGCGCAAAAATGGAAAGTGTAGTTAGTGAAACATAGCCTCACAGGTGAAGTCTAAATAGATAGGAAGTTTATATCCATCTGTTCTTTTGGATCTTCCATTCCTCTAGGGCGGGCCCTACCCGGTGTAATGCCTCCAAGACCTAAGGCCTTTATAGCAGCTCCGCCAGTCGCCATCTCATGCAGCCAAAAACTGGTGCCGACTCGGGAGCTATCATCGTCCTCCTAAAGCCTCTGGTATATAAAGACATCGTCAATAGTGACTGTCTTCAGCTTAAATGCGGTGGTTGACGAAAGAAGGGGCATGGACGTCGCCGCTGGGCTGGCCCACCGAACGCGGACGGTCACATGGATGGCCCTCCGTGGCGTAATACCACGATGCATGCGGCAGAATTCTGTCCCTATATTGTCACTATGCTGCTCCCCGAGATGTTTGATGTTCTAATCCGTAACAGACTGGGGCTGGGAAGATTCAAAAGGGGGTTTAACTGGTGCGAACTTGCAAGTGTCCCAATTGCCCCTCGTCTGACACGATATCCATTTACTAGTTGTCACACAAACGGTTACTGTAAGACAACCACAGGAGGCTTTCATTTCCTCTACATTCTGGTTGACTTACTTGTCTATGACTTCTATAATCTACGGGCCAAATACAATGCCGGTATACTTGACGAGTCATGCAAGATTCATGCAAGATGGAGGTATTCCCTAAGAAGGAGCAAGATAAAAATTGACCTGTAAGCCAGAGTAAGAGGCGATCGACGATGGCGGCAGGTGATTTAAGCAGGGAGGGCATATATGGGAGTCTCGTCATGAGCGGGCCGGGAACACGTGAATGAAATGTTAATTAGAGACTAGACAGTAATATCCAAGAATCGGAATGGATATAAATGCAACCCCAAGTGTCACGGGTCTTCTACTTCTGTTACATCAGGCTGCACTCTCATAGACAAACTTAACTTTAAGATAAGCCAAACGGCAGGCAAAAGTACAATGTAGTTTGAGGTTAAAGTAACCTTCTTTGGACGGAGGTACAGATGTAGGGGGTGCTGTTGGTTGGGGTAATGCCTTTATTGGTTTAGCTTCATGTGGCGATAGCATTACGTAGGCACAGCAGTACAGCGATAAGCCTATGAACGTGAATTTACAATAACACCAACCTCGACGAGAGCTATTTAGGTATGCTTTTCAATATTATACCTCGCTGTCAAGTATCAAGAGATGAATTATAAGGAGTACTGCCTATGTTCAGTTTGACAACTCAGAGCCAATTGACGGCAGCCACAGAACCAGGTCGTGGTAGAATGAAGCCCGACACCTAAGGTCCGAACCTATTGGCCGCCTGACGTCCCAGCATTATCACTCTCAGAACTCTCCGTGGGCGAAGTTACAGCCGGAGGTAGATGTGGTGTCCGATGGCCGTCTTGTCTATATATTGCCCGCCTGTTTTCGGATTCCTCTTTAATCTGCTGTACGTACTTGATTGTTAAGCTGTTGGTCCTACGAGGCCATCCTACGTCGAGCCTTGTCCTCTCCGCTCTGGCACTTGAAATTCTGTGACGCTCACACAGCTTTTATACGACTACTTAGTAGTAGTAGCACTTACCCACGTACTAGTACCACTAGTTGACCACTAGCCTTTTCGCTATCTCTCCTTCTGTTTGCATGTCAGCTTTTGTAAACGGTTCAAATTGCCTCGTCATGCATTCTCTTGACTCCCAGCCTTTCTAACCGTGTACACATCGAGAGGTGGGCGGTATAAGTAGTCTTTTGCTCGTCGCTTAATCATCGGGTTTCCATCTTCTGTCTATGGTCCTTTCCACTCACCCACCAATCAATCACAGCCATCGGCATCTGTCACAGTCAATCGGAGTCGACCACCTGACGGATCGACCGACTACATCAATCCGGTTATAGGCTCTTCTCTACCTACCCATCTTTCTTCTTGCCCCCAATCGCCCCAGGGGCACGATCCGATCCGATACGATAGACGGATATACCATCAATCAAGATCCTCCTACATTTTATCCTGCATACCGTACCTACATCCGATTTACTGCCGACCGACAAAACGTACGTGCGCGCACATGGGCTAGACATCGTAGATTGGAAGTCTTGGACTCTTGCGTAGCCGTGACCCTGCTTCGGCTCCGCTTCAACCCCACACCGTATGACTTGAAGCCGACGGCTCTCATAGCCGGTCTGGGAGTCCAATCCTAGTCACGTCACGCCTAGCTAAGAAGCTTATGGCATTCACACTTCCCGGATCATATACACACACCTGACCTCTTCCCCGATAGTGGTCAGAAGAAACGATAACAGGACGAAAGTCCCCAAAAAATTAAAAAAAAATAATAAAAACAAAAATACAATTGAGAATTACATCGAAAAAGACCCCTGTTTTATCATGGGTAATACCCACACGAAGGAAGAACGTGCGGGTTCCCATCACGGCTCCGCCAACGAACCTGGCAGTAGTAGCAATCTTCTTGGAGCTGGTCGTCATGGTGAACTCCACACAACACGACATTCGAGCCGTCCCGATGCTTCCCCTCTCGGCCTCTCTTCATCTAGTTCTCGTCCTCATGATGCACCCTTCGAACGACGCGAAACGAGGCAAGAGCGAGAGGCGAGGAAGCTGGAAAAGGAACGAGCCGCCCGCATCAAGGAACGCGAACGAAGTATGAAGGAAGAACATGCCGATGGCGGATATCTTGTGACTATGGGTATCTATACAGCCCCCGAGGATTTTAATAAGCAAGTTGTGCGTCAACTGCAGGTGAGTCACAGTTCAAGTCCATAACTACCCCCCATTGCTTTGCATGATATTTACATACCCCTGCGCCGAATGATGAATCTCGATAACAATCAGTATCGACTAATGGCTTTCCCGTGGCAAAATAGATTGAACGGAGGATAGCCCCTTTCTGGCGAGGTCTGGACGACTTCAAAGACACCTGGGCAGAACATCAGATTATCGCTGCCGCTCGTGGCCTCGAAATCCCCCCCGCCGATCAAGTCCCGGAACACCTCGTCCCCCAACCACGACCTCACGAGTCGCCGGAAGCTTCCGCATCAAACCTGAACAACCTCACCGTCCCCATAGGGGGCCGGACGCTCTCTGCTTCCTCAGACCGAACGGCATCGTACCCCGGTTCCACATTGCCCTCTCCATCTCCGGTCTCCCCCGGCGCCAACAAAGCTACATCCCCATTGAAACAGCCAAAGAAAGCCTTGGCCGCTGCCCTAAACCTATCACGCAATAGCTCTCAGGCCGACATCGCGCCGCGAGAGATCAACCTCCCCCACGATCCCTTCGTAAATGGCCAAGCATTAGAAGTCTTCCTCTACAAGGATGGTGAAGAGTGTCCGCTGTGTCTCATGTACTACCCACCTTATCTGAACCGGACGCGCTGTTGCTGTCAATTGATCTGCAGTGAGTGCTTCGTTCAAATCAAGCGTCCTGATCCCCATTTCCCTGAGCACCACGGCAATGAGACGAATGCGGAAGGGAGTCAATCCAATACCGAGGAAAGTTCGGAACGGCTGATTATGGAACCGGCCAAATGTCCGTACTGCACGCAGTCAGATTTCGGCGTTACGTACGATCCACCACCGTTTAGGCGAGGCTTGATCTATGCTTTGCCGACTTCTGGTTTCGGCACCATGAGTCCGGCCATGTCATCCACAAGCTCTTTGAACTCGAGTCTCTCACCCACCTCCGCGAGCCCAGCGAAGCCCAGCCGCAGACGAGCACAGAGCTTGTCGGCCAATGCGCCTGGCGTTGTGACGGCAGATCGCATACGGCCGGATTGGGCGGGGAAGCTAGCCACAGCCCGAGCCCATCAACGTCGCCGGGCAGCAGCTGCAGATGCCCTCCATCACGCCGCTTTTGTGATGGGGAACCAGGAATCACGAACATTCTTCGGTCGGTCGTCCCGATTTTCTCGAAGACCAGCCGGAAGTATTCGGGGTACGGAGAGTCCCGGTGGCAGTGCAAATGCCAATGATGGACCAGACGATACACCTTCGGGCCAAGATGCTGGCGCACCATCTTCCACGTCGAGGAGTGGCCAGCGCGAGCGCATCGACGCTGCTCACCTTGAAAGTCTGATGATGGCTGAAGCGATAAGGCTGAGTCTGGCCGATGAGGAAGAACGGAAGAGGAAAGCGGAGAAGGAGGCGCGCAAAGAAGCCAAGAAACGAGAGAAGGAAGAGCGAAAGTCGGCCAAGAAGAGAGGGGAGGTGTACGGCAGCAACAGTGCAAGCGCTAGCTCTCTTAGCCTGGGACTCGGACGAAGACGAAACAACAGCGGAGCGGCCAACCTTCGGGTAGAAGCAAGTGTAGCCGCCGCAGCGACGGCCTCGGCAGCACAAGGGTCGGAACCAGGTTCACCTACGCACGATAAGGGGAAAGCTGTAGAACGTGGGATCAGTCAAGAGGGGTCGACTTTGACAACAGCTTCTTCGCCGAGTCTACCTATACCATCGGGGCCACAGATACCGAGGGGGTCGTCACATCTCCGTCAAATGAGTAATGCCAGTTCGATCAGCTCCAGTGGCATTGATAGTATGCCCGGGAGCTATACGTGCAAAGGCCGGGCCATGGACGATCCCCACGGCAGTGGACTTAGTCTCGGGGCACAAAGCGATGAAGGTGAAAACGCAAGTCCCGAGCCGTTGTTCAACTTCCGAAGCTTGGCTGAAGTGGTTGGGGTATCGATTGATGGAAAGGAGGGACCCGATGGCGACAAATCGAAGGGCAAGATAGAGTCAGAGGACCATGAAGATGCTCGCGGCGAACATATAGAATACGTAACAGAGCAGCCTACTAAGGCGGAAGCAACAGAGATAAAAGCTAAGGACCGGGCCCAATCACAAGCTTGCCCATCAAGCGGACCGGATGTGGTAGTAACTCCGGAGACACCGGCACCACTTGACGACGACGACGACAAAGACTCAAAGCAACTGGGACATTTCGAGACGTCAGAGAAGACACAGTCACATGTGGTATAAAAGTCTCTGCGCATATTCACTTTTTTCACCTTTGCCTTCACATCCGTTGCTTTTTTTCGGTTCTCTCCGTTTTACCTTTCTTTCCTACCTTGGCAAAGCAAGTGACAAAGTGCCAATGGTATCCATCGGTCACGGGTCAAAGGGAGGTTTACTTTAGGTTAGTTGTATAGATTGGAACCCCTATACCGGATACAAACCTGATCATGAGAAGGTAACAAGTGCGGGGCCGAGATGCGATGAGAAGGAAAGGGGATCTGTTGGTTTGGACGCGCTTTTATCACTTAGGCGTTGTAGGCGTGCTATATCTGGTTGGCATTGAACAAGGGTTTGACATATCTAAGCACGTACAATAGAGGGAGTGAGGGAAGGGGAACGGGGAACGGGCTTGGCATCCGGTGAATCGTCTCTGTTTTGGGTGTGGGAGTCTATCTATTGTTCCTTCCGTAGTGGTTAGAAGATTTTAAGACTGAGAAACACGATCAACTAACCGTGCCCAAAGTCGATGACTTGTTTGACTGAGTTGTGTCGACGCTTGTTGTTCTGCCTACCTAGACTGCTACTAGTAATAGTCGGTGATAGACAACGGTTTTCTAAGAGCTCTTCACGTAGGCACTTCCGCTTACACAAGTAACACAACGTATAGCATTTAGCTAGCCCCACGAAGGATCAGCAAAGGGCCTTGTCCGAACCGTAAACGATGTAAACATGTCGTGTCCAAGCTAAGGCCCCAGCGTACGGACCCTGCGCCTTTAATGAATTTAAAGAATAGCTTATCTCATCATACGTTGGTTGCTTAGCTGGGATAATACAGTGAGAAGGTCGGTGTGCAGATGGATCGTATTTTACTTCTGTGCAATGAGTGTCACGTATTCTGAGAGGTGGTTGGAGAACGTGGATGAACGTTGCATGGGTTGCGATATTGGTACAAAGGGTATCTCATGCCCTGTCTAATATGTGTTTCGATTCTTCGTGCTAGGAGTTCACGATATCAAGGGCTTCGTAGCAGGACATTCTAGTTAAACTCTTAAAGTGGTATCACAGTCTAAGATGGCAGCTCAGAAAACATTGTCGGTCCCCTTTCTTTTCTCCTTGTCCTCCTTATCCTCCCTATTTCTTCTTCTACCCCCCCTCCTCCTCCTGACAGGAGCCCAATCCCAGCATCAGCGAAACTCACCTGTCATCCCGTGTCCCTAGTGCCCGTCCAGTGAATATATCCTCCCACCCAACCTTCCAAATCGCAGCAAGAAAACCAGAAGTCTCGCTCGAATTAGCACTTAAGGGAGAGATAAACGCAGGGTGGAATGTTTCTAGGACCTCCTTCTCTATCGGGCTGGTCACGCGCGACTAAAACTAAGGGGGTAGTAAGCCGGCTTGGGAATACCATCATCTGTCCCCTCTTAATGAGCGCGAGACGAAAACCTCGATAGAGACTCACAGTACCTAATTAGTTCGGCGTCCAAGGTTTCCTCGGACTTTGCGCTTTTGGGGAGTGGTCTTGATTTGGAGAGGTCCATTGTAGAATTTTTACCTAAGTTAAGAGGCAAGGGGGAGGGAAAGGGGTACAAGGATGGGAAAGGGGATTCGTTGATCCAGTGGGAGGATATCACGTCAAGGCATTTGGCTAAACATCTTGCTGGTATTCCTGCGAATTGGAAGTGTTTGCTTTTCTGTTTGGTTGCTGTGACATCATCCTTCCTCGCTCTTATTTCTATTCTACCTCATTTTTCGTTATGTTCGTTTGTTGTATGGCTGACTTGATCTGACACTTCATCTAGATGGTCTCTCGTCTCTCGGATTCCCACATATCGAAGATGATGCCCACGCCTCTTGTGGTATCATTGCCTTGAATGAAGCTTGTACAAAAGAAGGTAAGCCATTTTCACTCCTTTCCTTTCTCTTGTTCCTTAACTCTAAGCTCTCTCTACCCTCCGTAACCCCCTTGCCCTCACCCTCGCCGTTCCCCCATACCATTATCACTAGAAGAGGGGTACCACAACTGACGAGTTCAAACAGAGCCGGTGGTCTCGTATCTTCACTCTCAGATCTGTCAATTTTTCTACGGGGGATCCTCAATCACGCCATCTTCCCCTCTAAGGCACAAACCGCAATACAGCAATGGCTCAAACTAGCCTCGTCTACGGGATCCCTTAACTCCCTAGTTGGCCTACTCTGGGAAATCTTCCGCACAGAATCCCTCACTCGCACACCCGCACGTCGCGGATATCTACGGTAAAGACGGTTCAGCGTACGGGTACCAGGCGAAGATCGCCGCCATAGACGAATACGATATCGCTGTCGTAGTTCTCACGGCCGGTAATGCGTTGGCTGTGATGCCTATTTATAATGCTGTGCTGGCGAGCTTGGTCCCACTGTTGACGAAATGGCGAGGGAATAGGTGGTTGAGAAGGGGGTGTGTGGGGACGTCTGTTGATGATGCCGTTGGTAATGATGATGACGATGGCGAAGAGAGTGGGAAGGAGAAGGAGAGGGGCGTTGCGTTCAATGTCACGATCGCCCAAGACTTGGACTCGCTCTTCCTAGCGGGACTAGAGAGGAGTGGCACAGATATCCTGGAATCCCTGCACGAGATCTGGGCCCTGACGCTCGGCGCATACGTCGCTATCACACCGGTGAAAGCGTGGATTTTCCCTGTTGAAATTCAAAATGAGGATACCATCGCGAGGGCCAAGGAGAAAAAGGTGATTTGCAAAGATTGGCGAATCGACTAGGTTTTCGAGTCGAGTGGTACGACCGAGTTGCCAGGTAACGGACTCTCTGACGATGATTGTCTAGACTAGACCTTGATGGATTGGATCTACTACGGTTCGGAACCGCTTGATCGGATTGTTTTCGTGAAGGGTGCTGAGACCGGGAATGTTGTCCGGTTGGAGATTCCGTATCTTCGGTCGGGTGTCTTGCAGCCTGTTCGTATTCTGTGAAGTGGTAGCAGATAAGGTATGTGTGATAGAGGCAATTATGGGGGCTCAAGAAGGAGGTTAACTAAACGCGGTTACTTTCATGACCTATCATTTTATCATTATAGGTTATTCGTTGGGATATCAGATGCCAATATTTTATCCCGGAATGTTTCGCTTTCGTATCGCTAAAGACTATATCGGAACCGAGATCGCCTCGACATTCACAGTCGGCGTTTCAAGCTTGTCAGCATGTCTCGTCAAGACTCCATCGTCGGGAGCGACGCCGATATCCACAGCCTTGCGGGTATTGACATATCCCGGCCCGGGACTCTCCCAACTGTAATCCTTCCACGTGCCCAAGACGGACCACATCTTTTGGACAATACCTTGAATCTTGGCATTCCTCTCACGGCTCTGTTGCCTCCGATTCATTACCTCAGTATCGTTGCTCTCTATTTCTAGCCCTTCTATTACGCTCTTGAAGACACGGAACGTCTCTTCTAGCTCGTCAATATTTGATATGCCCATAACACTCACACCAATGCGAGCCGGTACTTTAGAAGCTGTAGTCCCTCTCTCCGCACCGACAGATGCCCAATTATCTACAGCCCACCTGATAGCAACAACTTCCAGTTTCTCATCTGCCTCAACAGCAACAGGAACAAGGCCCTGACAGGCCTGGCGCAAACCCTCAGGGCTAGGATGCCAAGATGACATGGGACCAGCGTCCGCGCCTCTTGTCGTTAATAACCCCATGCCCAGCATGCTCGCGTTGAGCAGGACATCAACACCTGCTTCTGTGAACCGCCTCATGATATTTTCAGTCCCGAGGATCGTATTCTGAATAGTGAAGTGGCCATAGCTCAAGACGGCATCTAGTGGCTCGCCCGTTTCCCGGAGAATCATCTCGGCGAGCTCGCAGAGCTTGGCAACAGGATATCCGCTAATGCCCACATATCTGATCAGCCCTTCCTCGTCGCGCAATCTTCTCAGCTCGCGCACGGCAGCCAATACTTCCTCGGGCGACACGAACTCGACGTCGTGGGTATATACGAGGTCCAGGTAAGAAGTGTGCAGACGTTCGAGACTGCGGTAGATGGAATATCTTATCCATGAGGGGCTGTAATCAAACTCATTGCCTGCGATCCTGCCCGCTTTCGTCACGAGGAAATAAGAGGGCCGCGCGTATTTGGAGGTTACGGACGGATGCGACAGGGCGTCGCCGAGAAGGATTTCTGAGGGCCCGTAGTAAGGGGAAGTGTCGAATGCGTTGACACCCAGGTCGAGGGCGCGGGATACGATAGATGCGGCGGGGAGTTCGAAGGGGTTGGGCACGTATTGCGTGTTGAATGTTGCTGTGCCTAATACTAGAGGTGGGATGATATCGTGAAGGGGCGGTCGACGAGGGGCAGTTTCTGGTAATCGTGAAGCCATTTGTTGTTTATCTTACTGTCTGACACTCCTGTCTTTTTTTAAGGGTTCTTGTTGATTCTCTTATTTTGCTGAACTATAGTTGGACAGAGAAGAAGAAGACGGTAGATACGCGACGAAAATCGGATTACAAAAGTGAATGAAAGGTCAGGACACCGAAGTGCGACGAGGAATCTGGAGGGGTAGGAGGCGATTTTCAGGGTCCTCACGGGCAAATTAGCAGGGACAGAGCGCCATATGTACTAACCTAGTGTCATTGATTAGCTAAAGCAAGTACTTATGTACTAGTATTCGACAATACTGTAGGTACCCCAACCCGCCTGAAAGCGGACTAATTATACATATGTAGTTGTTAATAGACCGGAATGGCGTGAGAGTGACTCGGAGCTATGAGATGAGATGTTGTGTTGTACTGTGTTTCACTTATGTACCTAACCAGCCGGAGGCCGCGGATCGAGTCATCTGCTTCTAGTATAATAGGTTGAAGATCTTATTACCTGCTTCCTGGGTAAATCCGTTCCTCTACTATTGCAGGAGCTAATGTTGCACGGTTAAGCGAACTGCTCCTTGGCAAAGATATGATGGATTGATTGATTGATTGATTGATAAGATGATCTGATTAGATTGATAAGATTAAACTGATCTACACTACCAGTGCGATATCGCGCCGCTGTCACCCCCTTTTCGTACTAGATTCGGTGGTACACTACCCACCCACCTTAAGTAGAACGACTAGAGACTTAGCTACTATATGTACATACATGTGCCTGTCGTATCTTAGGGTATAAAAGAATATGGCTATTTCTAATGAGATGCTTGGCTGACATTAGAGGTCTTGGGGTCTTGGGATTAAAGAGACAGTGAGTGTTGAGGGGTCGAGGGGTCGAGGAATTCTTATGACAGATCTTGCGCTGTATATAATGCCCCTCTCCTGGTATTTCATTTCCGGCATCTCTCCTCTCTTTTCCTTAAATTTCGGTCTTATATTTTACTTGAGATAGACCATATAGAAATAGCACTTGTATACTTACTCTTCATATTCATTTGCCATTGTTCTACCTGACTGATACCGAGCTTCCCCCACGTGAGCGCGCATCTCTCGATTATCATTGCCAAAATGACAGAATCACGACTCCGCAGCCTTGCTGTCGAGATCAACAGGCTAGCAGATACATATGCTTCGTCCCTTCAAGAAAACAATATCCCTGAGGCAAGCTTCAAAGCCGACAGTCCGGTGAACTATGCAGGGCTCACGGCAGAGATGTTCATGACGCGCCAAACACTCTGCGACAAGCTCATGGATATGTGGTACCTAGCTCAGGGACCGAGCGAGAGCATCTATAACTATGTACATAACGTAAGACTGCCCGCTTCACTCGCCCTAACCCTCAGTGAAGAAAACAGAACCTCATTGAGGTGAATGAACAGGTAATCCCGGATGCAGCGTGTCTTAACATCCTGAACCACTTCGACTTCTGGACTGTTGTACCTGTAGATGGTAGCGCATCATATGCCGAGATCGCGGAACGGGTCTCGCTCCCTGAAGACGTAGTCACGCGTGTGCTGCAACACGCGGTCACTCTCCGCTTATTCTCGGAGACTTCTCCCCAGCGAGTACAACACACCAGCAGATCCGCCGCCCTAGCGCGCCAGCCCGGCCTACGGGCCTTGGTATCGTCCGTCCTAGACGTGACGGGCGCGCCTATGATGGCTATGAATAGCGCGCTTGAACGGTATTCGCGCGGAAAGAAGACCGGTCAGACTGAGAATAAGATCAGCGAGTCGGCATTCTCACTCTTCCACGGGCACAAATACGCCAACTCGTGGGATTATCTCGAAAATGACGGCGAGGGCGAGAGGAAAGGCTGGAGACAGCAGAAGTTCGTCGAGTTCATGCTTTATACGAAGGAGATCTTCCATCTGGAGGATGTTGTTTTGAATGCGTATGATTGGGCCGCTGCGGGGAAGTCGACGGTTGTTGATGTGAGTCTTTACACCCCGCCCTTAGTTTTATGCAGCCTAGACAAGTTCGGTTGGTAGAGCTATGGAGTGAAGTGTGGTAGCTCACGTTTCAATAGGTTGGCGGATCAGCAGGCCACGATGCGATACTCCTTGCACAGAAATTCCCGGATCTCAAGTTGATTGTGGAAGACATGTTCAAAGTGAAACCGATCTTCGAAGCCAATCTACCTGGAGATCTACAAGACCGCGTTTCCTTCGTCGAGCACGACCTCTACAAGCCGCAGCCGGCTTCAATCCAAGCAGACATCTACATGCTCAAACTGATTCTCCACGACAATCCCGACGGCGAGTGCACCAACATTCTCAGAGCCCTAACCCCTGCTTTGAGACCCGGAAATCGCGTCATTGTTATCGAGTATATCGGCAAGGTGGACGAAGATGAGGCAGAGAGCGAGAAAGAGAACGACAAAGAAGCAGGGAAGAAGGACCCATTGCCCCTCTCTATTCGCCAAATGGGCACGGCAACCGATCTGAGGATGATGGCCATCTTCAACGCGAAGGAGAGGCCTGTGAAGTCATACCGGGAGATTTTTAGAGCCACGGACGAAAGGTTTGAGATCGTAAACCTTAGGGCTGATCCGCTGAGTTTTATTGCCGTGATTGAGGCTGTTTGGCGTGACTAGGAAATTAGTCCTAGATAACTAGATCAGGGCTTGGAAGAAACGTACAAAGTGATTAGTTGGGTGATGAGATAACATAGTCTACTAATTATTTTACTGGATTCGCAATCGTGGGAGGAAACTGCCAAGGCGAAGTCAAACCCCGTTACTTACGCACAGCATAGACTGGGGCCTTTCTTTTCTTAAACTATATAAGTGTGTCTGTGCGCCATTATCATATCATTGGCAAAATAAAATCTCTTCCTTCTTCCTCTAATTCTAAGATATCCGAAGTATCGTGAATAATCATAAGATATGCCGCGTAGAGCAAGACACGCATCCTCAAAAAGTCGGCCAACTTGCCAACTTCTTCTTGACGCTCTTGGCTGATTTTACCCGGCTCAACGATACGACGAAGAAGTTCTTCTTCCAGACAATCGAAAAGCCTGGAGCCGCTTGACGGGCCCTTGAACACCGTTTCACGTATAGCTACCATAACCTTGGATACAAAAGTATCTGGATGTGATAATTGCAGTTCGTCCAGGTCAGAGGTTCCTGCAAACATCAGTCCATTCCACTCGCCGCCTTTGTAGATTTTGTATAGAAGACGTTGGGTAGAAATATCTAAAAAAAGAATTTGCATCCGCAACATGTAGCCGGGATCATATATTGAGTCAGGCATATCGGTGTACTCTGCGCCCCACACCTTCTTTTGCACACGTTGTGCCCAGTGCAGAGGATCGAAGTTAGAGATAAGATGGGGAATCGGTTCTAGGAGGGCCATCCGGTCTACATCCCTTTCCATATCTTCTAGGTACTTGCTAATATCCCCAGAGATTAGACCCTGATGCTCGTCTTGACGAAGTTCAAATGTCCAGTTGGTGATTCCTAGAAAATCCACACATGCAAAGGATGCGTGGTCCGGCTCAAACTGATTTATGCGACACCAGTTTCGACGTAGCCCATTGCCAACAGAATAATACCCAGTCAATGCGCGACCCAATAGTCTGCTGATATCCAAACAGTATCGTTGGCATAAACCCAAGAAAGAAGTTAGAAATAACCGAGCGGGAAATCCAGATATGTCTAACGGCAAACTTGCCACTGCAAGGTTTGCAAGGATGCGTGGGTATGCACTAAAAGTAGCCTCGTCTTCTATGCGCTCCCGCCATCGGGTGAATGCAAGCAAAATGCTTTGGGCCGATCTAGCCTTCACGCCGTTATATATATCATTGGCTTGTATCGTCCAACTTTGAGCTTGGTCCTGGAAGCTTGTTAGTATTAGACTGCCCATATTCCTTTCAGAAGGTACGGCTATACGGCTACTTGCGTGGTTATCTAGACTTGGTGGCTCATTTAAACATGATATCATATACTGTGCCTGCAACTTCATTTTCGTCCGAAAATCTCCAAATCGAGGCGGCGCCCTGTACGTCCTTTAGTTAGATAATTGCATAATAAGTATGAGAGGAGCCTACACGTCGGCTAGGGTCGACTAAGTCTCGTCCTGGGTCGACCCACTTGCGTCGGGGCTTGGCATTTAAAACCTCCGAGGGGGTCCAAAAACGTACTAAAATACACTAAATTTTTTAGCGTTACGCTAGTAGGCCTATGCTTAGCATATGCTTAACATATGCTATAAAATATTAAAAATATTAACTAAGTATATACTAAGCATATGCTTAGCATATGCTTAGCATACGTTTAATATATATTATATATAAAAATATATTAAATTTTTATTAAAGTTATTAAAGTTATTAAATAAATTTAAATAAATATAATAATAATAATTATTATATAAAAATAAAGTTTTTATATATAATTATATAGTTAAAATTATTTTTTTTTTTTTAATTATTTTATTTTTAATTTTTTAATTTTTTAATTATTATATCTAATATTATATATATTT
>Ga0247782_1000247_pt1 | contig 56922 bp, 45 predicted proteins | sample UWRJL019104C5_FD_179928 | JGI IMG/M metagenome (GOLD analysis project Ga0247782, IMG submission 179928) | Plant litter microbial communities from Arlington Agricultural Research Station in Wisconsin, United States - UWRJ-L019-104C-5 | ecosystem: Environmental > Terrestrial > Plant litter >...
GTATTCGGCGAAAGAAAAAAAAAAAAAAAAAAAAAAAAAGGATTGATGGTAAATGTTACACCAAATGTGTGTGTAGGTGACGGTAAATGGCAAGACATAAAAAAATTAACACTCCTGTCCCTTTTGGACACTGTGATGGCTAAACTTAAGAGAGAACTGTTTCGTATTCGGCCGGCCGCCGGTTACATGCAGTCTCTTCCCCAAGATCATGCCTTTGAATGAATTATGTAGGAAATAAGTTGGTCTCGTGTATCCCAAGACAAAAAGACCCGCCAGTCCTTAACGCCCGTAAATGCTTGAGGGTTAAAGATAAGTTCCAACGTGCGCGCATCAAGTATACGGTTTCTTCGGTCGGTCTATTCGATAGGATCCTCCTCGATAGCCTCGAGCGGTGGTCGCACCGACTCGGGTGCAGCTCGTCCATATAACCATTCGTCTTCCTCGGCCGCACCGTCCTCCCGAATCAGATCTAACAAAGCCGGGCCGTTGCGTTTGATATCTTGTGGCCGGCTAACAATTCCCCTTTCCAGGATAAGGACCTCAGCCGTGGGAAGCCATATCGAGTGCAAGTCGGGTAGGTCGGGCAACAACGTTCTGAGGTCCTCTCGCGGAAGGGGTCCCATTGGCATTCCTTCTGATAGACTGGTACCAAACACGAACTCTCTCCAGGAGGTCGACACATCGCTGCCTCGTCGACTAACTTCCGAACCTCGTCGCTCACGACCGTGACTGGTGGCGTCCGCTGCAGCTCTTTCACCGAGGTTGAGGCTCGACATCTTCCGACCCAGACCTAGAATCTTACGACGGGGCCTTTGAGTATGCTCAACCGGTTCATTCGTGATAGAGTGATACCAGTTGTCCACCTCGTTTCTTCTTGTATTATAACCCTTAATTTCCCAGAATCGTTCTACCTGCCGGAGTCCGCCGAGATACAAGGCCGCAACATATACTTCATCGGCGGGTTTGTCCCTCAAGTAACCTCTTAGGGATCGCTCAAATCGACCTACGTAAGAGGGTGGCCGCAATCGTCGACAGAACGAAGACACAACTAGAGGGAACACTTGGTGAACCTTCAATAATGTTTGATCGTCGTACATATTCATAACCTTCAGCTCGATGGGATTCATCGTGTATGGTTTGCGTGCTAGGCCGTGTCCATGTTCCTTAAAATACTCCAAGTGGAGTTTCCGACAAGTCTCGAAGAAATGGAATATTGTGAATAATAATGGGACAAGTCGGCGTCGCATCCGTTGGTATTGTGGAGCAAATTCATTCCGCTGAGCCTCTGATGTCCGAAGAAATATCTCCTTCGTAACTCGCTCACTTATCAAGAATGAAAGCTTCGAGGCAACATGCAACCTATGCCATATACCACATAAATAGTGCAGCTTCATCGAAGACGGGTCTGGAGGTGGGTATAACCGTGTCGCATATGCCGGGATGTGATGTTCGAGGTGGTACCGAGTTATGGGTGATTCGTTCACTGTGATCATGACGTGCCATGCTCGCGATGTTAGACGCAGGTTTAATATATCTGATAGTGGCAAAGAGGTAATAATCTGGATCTTCAGTTCGTTTGGTAGGCTCAGAAATAGCGCGTCGAATGAGGTACTAATCAAATGAATTATTATTTAGTTATCGCGTCACACCGGACAATCATACTGCGTGTGCAAGCATACCTCTTTTTCGGCGTAGTTTCGCTGGATAGTCTCCGGCTATCATGCTCGGCAGATGTACGTGTAGGAAGGATCGCACGAAAACTAAAATTAGCCCGGCGCTTATTATCAGGTTTTTGGTATTCATGTAGTATATCCTGGTCGGGAACTCTTGATTGTCCAATGGGTTGGATGAATTTAGACGACTGCGCGACCACATAACCCTCATGTTGGGTGGCTCCATCTCCAGGCTCTTCGCCCGTGCCGCTAAGTTGTCGTAATTTTTCAAAATATCGCTGAGAAGCGAACTCAGTGATGTGTGGGGGATCCATCCTCAAGTTATGCGAAATGCGAATGGACCCGTGCGCGTGACAGGAAAGGAGGACAGGCGGTGTTCCTAATGCCCGCTTGTCCTCTTGCGAGCAGGTAACGCGACGGTGATATAGCTAACGGTCCCAACAGACAACTGCCGCACATCAATCATGTTGATACATCGAGAAAATATTAAGCGTCCCAGGCCAAGATTTAAGCAGCGCGACGGGGATGAAAGAAAATGCCAGGCAGGTATCGTTCGGACGGCAAAAACGGATTGGATTTAAACGAGCGACAGGATAGAGTCCGAAGTTGTGGTTCAAAGGAGCGAGCGACGACGCCTGTAGTGACCAGTTCCCGGCAAGTCGAATCTACGGCCGAGTCTACCGAAGCCCTAATGTGCAAGTGAACAATTGCTTGTTAATCTCGTTGAATCAATGACAGCCTCCAGTTGTCGTGGGAGGGCGCGAGTCGAGCGACGCAAGTCGGGAAGAAAGCCGCGTGCTGGTTGGGTTGGGCTGGATTGAATTGTGTGGGTTTCCTTGTCGTTCGTTGCTCTAGGAGGGACTCGAAGCGTCGGGGATTATGAGATTTTGGGGGTCAAAATGTCAAACGGTCTAGGATTATCAGTGGTGAGGAGAAGGGAAAAGAGGGAAGAGAAAGCGAGCTAATTGTAAAGAGGCTTGAACAATGATAGGACACAGAGGAAGGACAAGGTGGCTGTCGCAGGTACTGAAGGGGAAGTATGTATCACGTCTGCTTGCAAGATGGACCTGGCAAGATGGGATAACAAGGCCTCTGGGGTCAGACGTTAGTTAGGCCAGTGGACTGGTAAGTCGGACGAAGTAAGTAGGAGTGAAAGTGGGAGATGGGCAATAAGGCCGAAAGGGAATTAAGCTAAGGTTGTCGGGGGGTGAACCTTGGGTTGGCGGAGTTTCTGGATTGGCCATGGATCATTTTCTCATTCATTCATCACTGTCTCCATTGTTAATGCGGATAGTGAATGCAGAAGGAAGCACGGTACGGTACGGTACGGTACGGTACCTACCTACATACCTACATCCTTCCTTTCTACAGCATACAGCATACATACAGCAAGGGTAACCGTTAGCAGTCTAGTGCAAACCCCTGGGGAAACGAAACTGGGCTTTACCGTGCGTACATGCGGGGCCCACTGTATCCAATATAGTCGCGTCCATCATCCCCAAAGCTTATTATTACTTAGTACCTCAACTGCCCAGTGTGAGCGGTCATCAGCATGAACTCGCTCTAGTACGTGTGCACGCAACAAGAAGCACGGCAGCCAGTACTATGTAGTGACCCCAGTGAAGCGAACAAGGTGTGGCAGAGGGAAGTACCTTTTTCGGTGGATCCGATGGCTCGATCTGGGGCTCGTCCCATGCCTTATTGACACGGTGCTAAGGTGGGATGGGCCAGATATGGGGTGCTCTGGAATGTGGTCTCTACTGGTTACGGCGACTTGGCCGGCCTAATAGTGGAGTGCTGCCGACCTTTGCCCAGCGAGTGAGGTATCGTTGTGCCCGCCTCATTGCTTTTACGCTTTTTGCACCTCTGCACCGAGGAACACCCGTCTTCCTTACGTAGGTACAGATGGATGTACCTGCCTACTTACCACTTACTCCCTTATCACTCTCCACGTTTCATTTGTTGAGTGACTCAGGTTTGTTTGACGTCCTGACTCCTCACCACCGACTAGGTTAGGTAGACTGAACCTCCTGGCCAGCCCTACAAGAGCAGCAAAACCTCTTACATCGTCATTAGCTTCGAGTAACATACCAAGATAAATGGCCAACATACGTGAGCCAGGTATTTTCCTACAACCCGTCCAGGAGTTGTTACATATATACATGTCTACCAATATACCGTCCTGTTCTATCCCCTACCTTTACCTTACCATATATACAGGTCAGGTTAGAATGCCTAATTTATGTTTACACTACTATTATACGTGGGACAAGTTGCAACCCGTTCGTCTTTCGTTATTCTCTCCAATCACACAGTGCCCCTGCCGGCCAGTTTGGAATCTAATGCTAACCCGGGGTTGTGAGCAGTTGTGCCTATGCGTAAATTTAGCTTAAAACTCACTTCGCCGAACAGCGTGGCAGAGCGTGGGGCTTCCCTCGTCCAGAGAGACTTTTGACTTTTGACTACCAGAGGGACGACTCGGTTGGGGGTTACCAGCTCAAAGAACTTCACCCATCTGGCCGAGTTCGAACAGCCTCTTTAAGTGGCCCATAGCTTGAAGTTGGGGGGCCCCCTTTTTTAGGTTATACGTCCAAAGTGACATCTACCCAGTAGGGTCAAAGTATTCACATGGCCAGTTGGTACTTATCGGCCCGTGGCCGTCGGCCATCCGCTCCACCGCCACCGTTAGATCCTCCGGTCGCATGGCTACGGAGTCGAGATCATGAACCCGATGTCATCATCATTGGAGCCATCTACATAGGTAGGCTGGACTGCTTATCTTGCGCCGTGTTCTAGCTTGTCTAGGCCCCACCGTCTCGTCCTCATTTCTTAACGCCGTCTTCGGTCGTGAGAAAGAGTGTGTAAGTAAGTAGGTCTAGTTCTGTCTTGTATCGCCCTCTCTCCCTTACCTGTGCAGGCCACCTTTTATGGGTGTTTGAACTGGCTGGCAAGCTATAAAACGCAGCTCCAATTTAGCCTATTCTCAGGAGCGATAGTGTCACAGCAAGCCTGCATAAAGTCATTTATCGGTCGATTACCGGTCAACGGTTGACCGTCAGGTGTTTTACAAACGAAGTGTTTAAGAGTGCGGCTTGTACAGGGCCATCGAGAACAAGATAAGCTCCTTTGTGGACTGCGAGTCTTGCTCGCTTATAAACCGCAGCCCATCGATGGATTATCTGTGACCCTCTATTGGCGCTTAGCATGCAGTATTTCGCCGAAAGCCAAAAATATATTACGATTCTTGACGCCGGATGTCGTCTTATATTTGAAAGCTGGGAACCGACGACATCGGGCAGATGAGATAGGGGACCGCGAGACGACTCATGTCATGGCCAATTTTAGTTCTAGCAAGGATGTCGGTCTTGAGTGCAAAGTGGCCAGAAAGCTTAAGTCAACAAACAAGACTTGAGGCTCACCTTCAGCCGCCTTTTAGTTGTTCGACCACACATCCCTTACCTGGAGAGATCGGCGTTTTATCTCGGCTTTTCTTTCTTTTCCCCTTCTTTCTTCCTCGCTATTTTTTCCTCGTGGATTTTTCTCATCTCGGTCCGCAGTGGAACCTCTACTATTTCCCAAGACATCTGGCGTGTGGTTGCCCATGTATGCTGGTCCCTTGCAAGACGACGCAGCATGTAATAAACGACAGTGAATCGCTAAATGTTTTAAAGCATTCGCTTAATGTAATCAATGAGTTGCAGGGGGAAGCATATGTTTGTCAGATCGAGGTAGGCAAGTAAAATGTCAAAGGTTCTACAAAGCATAGGTACCTAGTATAGGTATTTGATGCTCAGTTAAACATTCCTCGTACGTAGGCTCACACCCAGCCAGTCTGCCCATACCCGACATAAAGAGTCGATATCGCAAATAGGGAAACAGATCTGCTTGAGACTACACGTATCAGTATGTGCACACAGCACTTCTGTACGAGATCCAGATGCCAAGATGGAGTGTACATCACGCAAATCATACGTATCGGAAGTCTAATCTTGCGGCTATTATCAGAGTGTTTCTCTTCCAACGGTGAGTTTATGTTATAAGGGCACAGTCTAAAGCAAGGGCACACTCGATTTCAGGTATCATACAACATATGCCAGAGCATACAGCAGCATAGTACCTACTTACTACTTACATGGTCACAGCAGTTGGTGGTCAAAACTCCCCGCGATAGAGCCGCTTTAGTTTACATGGGGCATGCGGCCCTACCACGGTGGTTCTCTACATTTTCGAAACCCTGTTCCCATGTCACTGATTGGTTACTCCCCAGAGAGTCTCCCCCTTTCGGGCAAAGGCTCGGCTGCAGTCATATCTAAAGCGGTAACGCCAGTAACTGAGCAGCATCTTGAAGTTCATGACCTTCCTCCAACTTGCAAGCCACGCTGCCAATTCTTTTGATCTTCTTTTTCTGCATGCATAGCATCTCCTTGCTTTCTTTCGAAGCGGCAACAGGACATTTCAAGAATATCAACCAGAATAGTAGGGACTTATGCATTCGAGAATAAACACACGACTATCCTTTAGTCTACAACGTTACCATACCTCACGTTACGTCGAACCATCAAGCCTCGCTCACGGTTTGCGCATACCTAAGGTATATAACGGGTAACACTGCACGCTCTGATTAACTGCAGTTTCCAGCCTTTTACTGCCTGGAGTCGCTATATAGGAGTTGACACTGAAACGTGTCACGACCCCTACACGTTCAGACATGTCTATCACTTAGGCCCAATGGAAGAATTGATCGTCTCGTTTGTCGACGACCGTTCTGAGACATGAAATACGCACTGGTCCAAGGTCGGTCGGTCATCTGTCGGCTGCTCTGCGATTACGAATCCAATCCAATCATGAGAGTGTTGTTATGCACCAATGTCCAGATCTCTCTCTCTCCTTTTTTCCTCTCTTTTTTCTCTTTTCTCGATTGCTCGTACTAGCACAGGTTAGTGTCGCTTTGCCAAACCAAGCGTTCAGCTGCCAATCCAGCAGAGAGTTAGTAGGCTTCGGTGATCTTAAACCTTCCTGGCAACGCCAAAATCTTATGTGCGATGTAACGATGCCGGCTACATACTCCGTTACGCCCATCATTTGATCCGTGATGATACCATTAGATCCTGTGAGAGCAATGAGTACCTATCTAATATAAGCACTGTGCCTTTTTAATGAGATTGATCGACGCCTGAGTCCCGGCAATGCGAACAGAAAACATTGTCAATATTAACACATTTCCACGGCCGAAACAAGGCGTCCAGTCGAGCCTGATAGGGGACTCCCTACCTATGTATATTATTGCTCATTTATCTTCCTATGGCCTGTGTGCAACCACTCCCAAGGTTAGTAAAGTATGTGTGCACATTTGATCTTAAATTAATAAGTCATACAATTGTATGGACCACACTACTCATAGTAGTGACATTCTCGAAGAATGTACATCTGCAAACAGAAATTCAGGAACGAGCCCCTGCCCAGAAGTTCTTAGGCCCTACGTGCCTTATTTTATCTACTAATTTCGATGCTTGTACAGATTATACCCCCCAGGCGGTTGGCTCTCCCACATCATCGGGTCTAGGTACCGTATAAATTTTCTAACCTTGGGCCCCTAATCTCGGCAACAACCGTACCGGGGGAAACACACTATTCTCCTACTTAAAGCACGGCGCACACAACACGCTTATAAGCAGGACGTCGTAAAGCATACCACAACTCTAATTGGAGCGTCCCTTTCCCACAGATAGTCAACCGACCCAGGGAATTTTGCATAATACATACCTACCCACTAACTGGTTGCTTGCTAAAGTATGCACTCATGTAATTGTCTAACTATCTGGGTAGATGGTTTAATCAGCATGTCTCTGGACAGACACATGTTTCACTAACAGCGTCATTTGGGGAGTCCTCTCCACAGCACCTCGTGTCTAGGAGACGATCTCCTTACTAATTATATAGCATGTCGATATCGCCTACCTAAAGCAGGCAATGCAACGCGACGATCGGCAGCACACCTGAGGGAATTCGCAATCCTCTGTCGATGAGCTGAATTGGCTGAAGTGGTTGAAATGAGAGAGGACCGGAACTCACATACCTATCTACCTACTTCTTACGACATCCCGTTCCTCGACTCGTGAACGGTCTCCTAAACTGTCCCCTACCTAGGTATATACAATTGTCAATATACGATGTAGCCAGCATGACAGACAATCGGGAGCCCTAATCTACCCGTCTGGGACTTGTCTATCATGCGTCAACACGCGTTGACCAGGTTTCGTCTTGATCTAAAAGGAGGCCGCCCAGCAGCCGAAAGCCTAGACTCATGTCTCTCTTCTGCCTTGTCGAAGCGTAGTCTGAAGAATGCTAAACAGATAGCATTTGTGAACTCTCCAGGTAGGTATCTCTTACCAAGTTTACATCGCAGCATCCTTGTTTGTCTAAGATGCTTCGGATGAATCGATGACCATGTTCTGGAAATGAGTCTTCTTGGCAGTTGCTTAGATTGGGTCCGCTTACGTGGTTTCTCCCGTGTCTGCCAGCCTCGTCAGGGTTCTAGTGAATTACATACCTGAGGCAGAGCACTATACGTTTCGAATTAATCAACTCAAGTCCATTAAATTGACGTCAGCCAGATTAGCGTCGAGAAAGACGATGCGAAATGCATGCCCAACATTATGAACTCTCCCTCAAGTGCGTGTGTCAATTTTACACTTACATACCTCTCTACATCGTCAGTTAGGTATACAGCACACGAGCTACCTCCTCACCAGTTAACCTTAACTAGTAGAAGGAAGCTTGTTGGAGATGAAAAAAACAGGAAAAGAACTTCCAAGCACTTTGATTAACATTGGGTAAGTGCATCTGTACTACTATACATTACTTGTGTGCGGCCATGCAAATATGATTATGCTTGTATCCGGATTACCTACCACTCGTGGCATTTCCAGGAAACGATATTTATGCTGGACAGATGGATATCTTCATACCCGAGTTGATAGCCGGTGAGGTGGGAGAACCCGAATCACCGGTCTCTGACCCTTCCCCCAGCTATTTTTAGAACTCACTACTGCTATGTACAAACAGAAGTCATAGTAATTTGAAGTAACATAGCACCTAGTCTAATGGGTATTGCAAAGCCGAAGCCGGTCCCCTTCGGTGCACATATCCCAGTTTTGGTATTATCAGATGCGCACAAGACTCGCCTCGCGGTACTTTCCAGCTACATGCAGCGACGTGCTGAAAACCCGGCGGTCCTTGTCATTCGCTATGCTGTGCAGTCCGTGCTAAAGAGATGGCCGAAGTTCTTCGCCGGTACCTCCCAGTAGGTTAGGTAGGGCCTGCATTCGTAACATAATCATGCGCATGCGCTGCTGAAGCCCTCGCCCTCGGTGCTCGATGCCAAGATGACGAGCGTTCCCTTTTCAGCGATAATTGTCATGCGCAAAAGGGAAAGGATCTGGCGTGCCTCCCCGCTTGGTCTTTACTCCTCTGGCGGTTTGTGGTCGTGAACAGCCAAGCCAGAACCAAGCCAACTAGATCAGGCCAGTTATCTAGATCAACTGTTTTGTAAATTCTCAGAAGGCAAATTCTAATTAGGCCAAGTAATAAAAACATTTCTTGTCGCCATCTCTTTACTGTTGCCCTTCTCGTTTCTTTCAACTCTTCTTCGCCGGACGAGGTACCTGCCTTTGGATTATTCGCGACGCTTTGCGACCCTCGCGACAGATTGCGGTGGCTTGCGATTGGATTGACCAGGTTAGGGGTCTCGCTCTGGAGCACTGCTCTAATTCTAGCAGACTCTCACATATTTCGCAGCAACAACTGCCGAGAAAACCGTTGGCGAGGGAGAGCCGCCAGGAAACGAGCGGCAGCGGTAGAGCGTACAAGCCCAACAAACGTCTGCCGTCCAAGCCAGCCAGCCAGCAGCAAGCTTTTTGCCGCCTCAGAGACCAGATTAGCCATCATATCACCCGGTTGCTCCTAATTTTCCCTAAACAGCTCCCCGCGCGTTTAGCTAGCGCTGCTTGCCAGCTTCGCGGCTTTCGGCGTTCTCGAACAGCGGGATTGGGCCAATCCGACCACGAAGCGTTGCGCTAACACGCGCGCTCTTTCGTTCAAAGAGCGCGCCCCACGGCCAGGCTATTCGTTGATATACAATAAACGGAGGGGCTTGGAAGAAGATTATAGGGGGGCTAATCGAGAGAATATACACCTGTCGCGGGTACCCGCGTAGCCGTAGTCCGTATTACACCCCAAGTCTACACCGCCCAAGCGCGCGTGTCAGTCAGTATGGAGAAGAAGCCGGTAGCCGACTCAAACCCCTCCGGGGCCACACTCCTCACATCCAACATATCAGTTAAGTCCTCAGGCGGCGAAAACAGTACCCGGGAAGTGGGCGGAGGAAGAGGGGGAGGGGTAGAGTCGCCCGTATCTCCATCTTCCACTAACGTTCTAGCGCGCTTCGAGTTCGAGACAGGCAGGGGCAACGAAGGTAGCAAGATCTTAATGGTGGAATGGGACTGTTCACGTGCCGACGGCGCGGAACCATCTGCCGAGGATCGAGAGGAATGGGAAGTTTCGTGGGAAGGCAAATCCACAACATACGCGCAAAACGACAAAGACGCATCATCATCAATGCTAAGAGTGTACTTCTTACTGCCTGAGAACGCGCCCATCCCGCCGTCTGTCACTATATCGCATCCTCCCACGGGCCGTACCTTGACGACTAAATGTATGCCGGCAATCTTCGCCCCGGGCCTCGGAGTAAGCCAGCCGGATTCCGGTAGGCGGGGTGTACTGCACACGATATGGGCCAAGAAACGCCTCGCGCAACTACAAGATGAAATACACAAGGAGCTGCAGACCAACAGCGAGGGCGTGGCGCTAGAGATGGCTATTCAGGAACGGCTATGGCTGATAGATCACTTTGGCTTTGTGGACTTGGATGCGAACAAGAATTATCATAGTTCTTCTGCTGCTCCGCGTCCTGTGCCTCCGCCCACGCCCCAGAGCCCACGGTCTCCGATTGGCGGGCGCTTGGGCGAGATGCTGAAAGGTCTTAGGCTTTCAACCTCACCTGCAGATCTCGCCAGTACGCCAGGTAAGTCATTACTTGATAATATTACAACCAGAACCCAATGTCCCTCGTAATGGCCGTCTGACATGATTCAAGGCACAACTCCGCGACATCCTTTCCAGTCATTCTCACCAGATAGTTCAAACAACACAACAGCATCGGTACCAAACCTATCAGTGCCGAGGCCAGGCCCGAGCAACGGCGTTGCCTCTCTGGATGCCGTCATCGGCAATACTTCTTCTCAGTCTGCTGCTGCGCCGAGTTTCCAGACTAGAGACACGGAAGACGAGTTATTCGCCTTACCGATGAGTCCGCGAAGTCCTGAAATGAAAACTAGCCCTTTCAGCTTCGTGAAATAAAAAACCCAAACCAAACCCAGTCTTCACATACTGAGGAGGCTACACTGCATAGACGGACTGGCGAGCGAGCGAGGAGATCACAGCTTCCGATCCATTCGCAAGCAAGGAAGTGAGTGGGCTTCTGATTCTAATGATCGATCGATTTATCATCTCTTCTACATATAATAAAATAACGGGTGTTACCCGATGACGTTGCATCTCCACGACCACGCGACTACGATATGAACGACAGGAGAGGAGAGGGTCCTTATGAAGAAGATCGACGCTGAGCCAAGACAATTTAAGTTAAAGGGGATCCTACCCTCCTCTTGGGGTCAAGTTCCGGGGGGAGCACGGGAGGGAGGGAATGCAACGAGGGGGGGGAGGGGGGGGAGGGGGGGAGGAAAGGAGACAGACAGATTTTTATCTTGTGTGTGTATATGCCGTTCTATACACCGAAATTAAAGATAGAGATGTAATGCCAAATGCACGACACGTACGGTACGAATGACAGGCTGATGGACGAATGGATAGGGTGGGATGGATAGGTCACCCGGGGAGGTTAAAAATCAACAAAGAAAAAGTCAACCGTAGAATAGGGTATGAATTTCCACTACGTATTGTCCTATTACTAAGGAAGCATTAATTACATACGATAAGACGGACAGACGGACAGAGAGACACAGTCCTACCAAATAAAACGAACAACATAATGAGCAAATGCAGAATAATACTACACCTGAACACTGACTATAACACTGTTTTTTGAATCATTTGCTTTTGAGTCCTTGTCTGCAGAGTTCAAGTCACATACTTGACCTAACCTATGCAGATCGCACATATATACCTGTCCCGCAAGCCAAGCCAAGGAAGCAAGGCAAGCAAGCAAGCATATGCGCATAAATATAGACAACCCCAATTCGGGAGGTGGTGTCGGGTGCAGTGCAATGCTATGCAGTCGGTTTGGGAAACGAACAAACTACCTCCTAACCTACTACCTTACGATATTTTCTTCTTATTACTGCATACTGCAGAGGGGTTACATCACTTCAAGTTGAGTGAGTACAGTAGGCAGGCAGGTTAAGCGAGCAATAACTGGTGTGCTATATAGGTCATTTTTCTAATACGGGGATGTTTCCGTTTTGTTTCTTTGTCTGCTCTGTTTTCATTAATTGGCTCGCTTGTATGTACAAGTATGATTGATTCTCTTGCTAACAAATAAAGAGAAACTGACTTCGTTGGCTTACTAATGCTATACAGGTAGATACTCATGCCTGGTACCCTATAGGTATCGAGAACAACTTGAAATTCACCTCAACCAACCTGGGAGCACGTGACTGTCATCGCGACCGACCGACTCGGGACTATACACGTTATGCGCCGGGATCTCTTGGTATAGTATTTGCTTTACTTAGGTTAGACAAATAAGTAAGTAAGGATAGTGAGTATATCCGCCAAGCGTTCCCGTGCGGATGTAGTTCTCCGATTTTGCTTGTTCCGGCTCGTCTCGTTTCTGTCTGTCTCGATCTCGTCTCCTTTGTCATTCACTTAACTTTGTTCTTTCTATATATCTACTTTACCTATATACTTAACCCACTGTCCTCATCTAAGTACCTATGTATTCAGCTACTTACCTTACTCAAACTTGTAGGTTTGTCTCTAATTGTATAAGTACGGGTATCCTGTTATATATCTGTCATTTGATTTATTCACATGAGCTGTAACCCTTCTCTAATATATGTGCGTTTGAATTCTTCACTTTGCCGATCCCCGAGCTATGTCGTAGTGATAGGCAATTATACCTTTTTCATGGAGGTCGTCGCCCCTCCCTCCTCGGATCTAGATAGGTTTTTAGAGTTAGCGTCGTTTCAAAGGGAAACAGTTTCTAGCTTCGGTAGTTGTTCCATATGTATATATGCACAAGCAGATATGTATTTGTACGTGCATATGTATGGTTCTTTACTTGCTTACTATAGTTATTGCTTGGTTGATTGTTCCGCTCTTGCTTTCCGCGATTCTTGCCTTGGGGATGCGCTAAGTTACCTAAGATAAATTACCTGCATATTACAGTTCAGCTGTACATACTTACCTATCCGTTCTAGTACTGTAAAGATTTGCAGAAGTGTAGACTGAAAACTAGGCTCTTTTTAAGACAGTTTCGGGTTACGGGAATTGGTTAGGTTAATTAGACTTGAGGTATGTATAAGTTTATAAGTGGTAGGTAGGCTAACGTTAGGTGGCTCTTTGCCGAGGTACATATTTTTGAAGTTTAGGAAGGGGCATAAAGTCTTTACTTACATAACTACGGTGTCTTGTCGATTTCTCTATGCCTTATTATATAGATTTAAAATATTCAGATGGGCCTGTATGTTCCCCTTACCTATGGGGTTCCTATATGCGTTTCTATACTATGCAAACTTGTAGGGGACGTATCACTTAAAAGTTGTTACATGACCTAGATGCGCTAGGTCAGGTTAGTTAAGTGGTCGATATATATTTGGGCCGAGCCCCCTCCCTATCTTTAACCGCTAGGTCATGAAAGTGAACGTGTTACCCGCCGTCTATCACGGTCTCGGATCGCTGGCCTCTGTAGGGGGGGTTAGTATCTAAACTCAAGTCGTAATAAGTAGTTTGTACACTTGGACGTTGAGAATAATGCTTACAATTCTTTAAGATATAAACGACATGTTTAGACCCAGCCTTTATTTTGAAGGGACCCTCTTGTAGTTTTAAATAGCGTATCAAAAGGACCATTCCGTGTGCTCCTATCGCCTCCTACTTCCATCGAGAAAGGCACCGCTTAACACCTTCTGACTTCCTAAAGCTATTCTTTATTGCTGTATAGTTGGGTCTACTTGTGGCCTGGCATCCGATCTAAGCTGTCCTGGAATCGTTCGTACGCCAGTACGGTCTCCTTAGTCTGATATATCTGTTCAAGGCCGAGGAACTGGTCCTCGTTCTGTCCTCGTCGGAGCTACGCCTCCATTTCCCAGGCCAGCATTCGCCCCTACTAGCCCAACGTAAATAGTGTCTCCCGCTTACGATACGCCAGTAGCTGGATGAGTTCTTGTACGACCCTTTTAGGCCTTCACACAGTTCATCTGCTTTTGGCTGTCAACAGAAAACTACTGTCTCTTAAGCTGGTATTCTCGACGTTCAGGTTATTTCAGAGCCGGGTGACTCTGCGTCGGGCGGGCCACCCCTTGCGTCTTTGCGTTATTATTACTTAACATATTGTCTTATTAAGTTGTTGTTGAAAAGGAAGAGAAGTAAGGTAACAATCTATGATAGGAAAATAAGAAACCAGGTATGAAGAAAAAGGGAACAGAGCTCATATTACGGTAGAAAGCAAGACTAAACCTGATCAACTAAAACCGTACGTGCTTGTTTATTCAAACTAGAAACGCGTGTAGCTCCTTCTTTTATCTCCATTATAACTTTGCTTTTGATACTGCCTTTTGGGTCATACAATCAAGGCAACCTTGTACTGACGGAAAATATTAATAGAATATCTTAAGCTTTACCTTATTTTATGCTTGATTATTGTTGCTTATATGTTTTTGTGAAGGTGAAGGCATCTAATAACGTTTGGCCTCGCATCTCCTTTTCCTCTCTCACCTGTGTCTTCAGTTATTCTTATTGTAAAGCTCCGAGAAACATTCCCTTAAATCTTGTATAAGTTCATTTGGGCATTCTAGAGGCACGAAATGGCCACCATCGTCATGCTCTATGCGCTGGTTAGAAAAGCACCTTATTATTCAGCAGACAGATATCGTATCCCTGAACCACTAACAGTTCCCGTAGTAGCAGCGCCCCGTTGAGATACAGGAGTCATCATACCGGAAACTCAAGAAACCAAACGGGGCCTGAATCCAGTTTTCGTCGCGGGTATTAAACTCGACATAATTCTCATGACGGGCGGCTGGGACGGACACATGTTCGTATGTACGGCCTTACACCGGCCTTTGTACCGAGTAGTTCCGAGCTCACGCACGACCCAATGACCCCGTTGCTTCCTGCGGTACATACGACTTGTATCTGAGCCGCTGCATTAGTTCATCGAGTACGCGCCGTATCCCGGAGTGTCTGGCCCTTGTGAGGTCCGCCCGACCACGTGAAGCCAGGGATCGAGGGCACGACGACGCGGAAGGCTTACTGTGATTCATTATCGTCTTGACTTCTCAGGTGCTAATACAGCATGAGAACTCAAACCAGCTGCCCGGCCACCCGTGAATAAGGATAAGTGGGATAACGCCGTCTTTTCGGCGGCGGGTTAACTCTACTTGGTGCACGAAGTGGATTGTTAGGCCTTCGATCTCAGTCGTGTAGTGCTTCCGCGTGATATCCTGCGCTAAGCTGCGCCCCAATCGAAGATGTTGGCTCAGTACCACCCATGTAGCTCGTGAATCCAGTATAGAGGGAGTCCGTAGTCGTCCCCTGCATCGGGAACCACGGGCTGTTCAGGTAGTCGGGTGTTCTTTACGACATCTGATGGTGAAATTGTGGGATCGGAACTGTGGGTGTCGGGCATGTTTTGTGTGTAAGTACACGTATTTGTTCCTTGCTCGTTAGAATTCGTTCGATGCAGGACTTTCGATCACCGAGAGCTGAGACTACTTGGGTATTGGCACCAATATGGTCCCCTCATGACGACTTCATCAGTGTGTCATCTTAATTTTGCTTCATCCCTTTACACAGCATAACACTCAGAACAGATAATTTTCACCATTTTCTTTCTCAATCCTCATAAAGACTTATCAGGTAAAGTGAAATATCCTATTCCGTCTATCCTCTAGCCTAAAAATTTGACAAACTAGAATCATCTTCGACCCTGACATATAATCAGGTCAAAGGGCTAGTGACTCCTCACGAGAGACTTCCAATCAATTTATCGAAGGATACTCATATAGTGTAGGTAGTATAACAGTAACTAGTGAGGGGTGAGCTGGTTATAGCTAGCGAGACCGGAGCCAGTGGATAGCTTACTAACATTGCAGTAATTCATGTCAATCCCATGATCGAGGAGATGCGCCCGGGATAGTATCAATGGGGCCTGAGTCCGTGAAAAGCTGCCATGATTGCAATTTATGTGAGCTATGGCACAGTGTAGTATTAGAGGAAATACTTCACAGGTAGTACTTAGGCTGCTTTCTACATATCCGTCTAATTCCCCTTTATAGTTTGTAGCATACTCACCCTTTCTATCTAGTCGTGGCCATTCTCACACCGCAGAACTTCACACGGTCCCATCTAGCAAGTGGTACCCGGAGCTTCAATTTCAGTTATTCAACAGAACTGTCTTTGGTGGCGGTTCTCCGGAATCGTGACAGACAACTTCCAACGGTACATTCCGAAGCTCTTACACGCTGAAGACCGAAATGGAGAGGCCATTTGGAAGTCGCGTTTATAGACGCTCACATTCTGGACACGGCATCACTAAGCGACGCCTCGCCTCTACCTCCGCCCCCGACCACTCCTACACTATTCCTAATCAGAAGACTCCGCCTGCATGTGACTACATAGACTCGTCTACTTGCAGTATGATATCAATGACCTGTTTCGACAACTCCGACTTACTGCTTCTGCTCTACGTATCTGACGACGTCGTCTCATGACGGAAGAGACTGTGTATGAAGTCATATGCGAGCAAGCCTCTTTTCAATATCTGGTGCTCGGACCACACAAGGCAAGAAGCATTAGTTATACCCGTTGAACCCTTCGTGCTCTTTTGGGACAGCGTTCTAAGGATATGAGGCCATTTACGTGTAAGGATGCAAAGACGTCGGTTGTGAAGCTTGAGGTTATGAGCAGTGACGCGATTCTGGCGCTTCATCGCCAAGCATACCCAGTCCTCCCAGCCCCAATGTTCATAACAAGTAACTAACCTAGATACTCAGAACGGATACCTACAACCCACTTGCTTCTACCTAGGCTCTGTTCAACTTCTACCTAATGTTGGAGAACTACCACTAATAACTGCTATCATGTCCTCCAAGTAAATAGTAAGCACTTGCGAGTTTAACGACGTGCCTAGCTCTCTTTCTTTACGGTAGGTACTTCATGCACAAAGAAAACTCGGGCCGATTCCGGTACCAACATAGTACCAAACAGGCGCCGCCTCTTTATCTCGCTTACCTATGCTGTATGTACTTCTGGGCCTGGGGAAGTCTACCCTTGAAAGGTAGGCAGGCCGGCCCAGGTTTTAGTATGTCGTAAGTAAGTTGGTTACCCTTAACCTAGATGTCAGAGCCCGACACGTTGGCCAAGGTGAAGAATAGGTGTTGCCGGGAACAACACTGGTGTATAATGCTATTTTTGTTGACGCTGTCTACCATGTAGGCAAATAGGCATATCTAGTTGCCATGGATTCATCAATATCTCATACTTGGTGGGGTCGAACTTGTTGGGCTGTGGAAATCAGATAACTCCGTGTGCTTTTGATGACGTTCTTGTTTCCATCAATCTCATTCATTCGCGTCATTAGAATAGAGATAAACATATGTTTCGGTATAGCGTCGGATACTATGCCACCTGGAATAATCATTTAAGTAGCCGTAAAGTCAAGTTGCCTTGCTTGCTACAATGAATTCAACGAGTGTCGCATCACACTCACCTCGGCTCTGTCGAGCAACACTTTAGGGTGAACAAAGCCAGTAAACGTCACCTAACCGAGAATAGGAGACTTGCCGTCAAGCAGAAGAATAGCTACGCTACCATGTCCGTCGAACTCTCAAGCCGGACAATAATGGTAAATAGTCATCGTAAATCATAATAATAAATATAGCGAGCAGTGAAAGGAAATTATGAGTTTTCTATAAGCGAGTAATGAGCATTACAAGGTTTCCGGGTGGCGCCCCGGCCAAGCGGTCACCGTATTGTTACGTTAATGGTATCGATTCAATATAATGTCCAATAAATCACCTTAATAAACAAGGTCGTTAGCCACTGTAATATGAATAGACAGAATATATTGGAGGGGAATAAGTGAGTAAAAAGTTAGTGAGGTACAGACTCGAAGGCCTTTTGAGCTGGGTAACGCCTGGTCCGTGCCCGGTTCAGGAGAAAGGTACGTACCGAGAGCCCCGGATTCGACTTGAAAGTTATCCACACCTGCAGACCCCTGTACAGCATAGCATATTGAAGCACGCTAACGCGGAACTTCAACCGTGGACCGCGAATCTTGCGGCAACGAATTTGCGGCTCAACAGATATCGCGCAGCCCTCATGAGACCTCTCTGACCTCCGTAGATCATCAATTGGTCTGTACTACATGTCCTTCCATACTGGATGTTGACGAATTATATTATTTCGGTAAACGAGCGCTGACACGATGCACCGAACCGGCGCCATGGCCCGCCCGCGCTTTATCTGCCATATGTGCGAGTCGATATCCGCGCAGCGTGGTCGAGTTGCAACGCCCCTGTCCGCCTCGAGACATCTGTCCGTGTCTCGCCCTCTGTGTCAATCCCGGCGGGCTATGAGCTCTTCTAAACCAAAGGCGACTCCCTCTCCATCTTCCACTGCGACTCCAGCCAGTAAACTGCTGGCTGCTGCTTCGGGTAGCAAGGCAACGGCTACAACTCCTCCGAACTCACCGCCGTCGTATGTATTAGATCTCCTCGGCTATCGGAAGAGCAACGTCTTGGTGTCTTCAGCTCCAACGGAAGAGAGTGTGAGCGAAGCTCTTGGGTTTTGTGACACGCTCGCGAGTGTGGCCACCGACGAAACGGTCCAGATATTTTCACATGGCCACTGGGCACAAGCCATTAAAGAGTTGGACTCTACTGCTTCGGTACTGCTTTCTCTAGATGGAAAAAATGCGCCAGCACCGACGACTACGCCCGAAGGGACAGATCGCCCCATCACGCCACAAGAACTCGTTGATAAGGTCTCCAACACAGCTTATCTAATACTGGCTCATCCGCCGGTATTAATGACACCTAAACTACTCAAGCAATACGTCAAAATCCAAGCAAAGCTAAAGAAGCCCGAGTCCCTATCAAAGATATTCCAGCTATATGCATCCAAGCCGGTGTTGGTCAAGGACTCTGTACCTCCCAAGTACACCGAGCAAAATCCGAACCGTTCTGTAAATGCTATCGAAGCAGAAATAATTGAGATGGCGCTTGACACGGCTATTGAGGTGAAGAACCTGGATGCTGCCGTTGGCATCATCGAAAACGGCTATGCTACTACGGCCTTTGTCCGAAGCAAGTTGCTTCGTCACGGCTTGTTACCGGCCACCACCTTTGCCGCCACCCCTTTCGCCGCTTACATCTTGGCGACCAACTTTTCGGGCATACAACAAGCAATGGATATGGCTACGGCGACGAATGTCGCATTTGTCGGAATCATCGCATATGTGGGCTTCACAGCCTCAATTGGTATGGTCGCCCTTACCACGGCAAATGACCAGATGAAGCGGGTGACGTGGGCTCCCGGCATCCCTTTACGGAAGCGCTGGATCAGAGAGGAAGAGAGAGCGGCTTTGGATAAGGTAGCGTGTGCATGGGGCTTCCAAGAGGAGTGGCGCCGAGGTGAGGAGGTGGGCGCTGACTGGGATGCTCTCCGCGAATATATTGGCCAAAAGGGAATGATCCTCGATCGCACTGAACTACTTGAGGGGATGGACTAGGCTAGACATGATGGACTTGGATAGCCGGAGCTGGAGATAGGTGCCTAGCTGGGATACCTGTCATCCCCCCGCCATAAGATAGTGAACGGTGTGTTCGGTTTGTTTGGGGGAGGCCGGCCACACGCTAGACGCAACTGTCTATACCCGACCTGCCCGACAAGCTTGCCCAAAAACGAAGACGGCATCGAGAGTGCTGTGCCAAGCTAGTCAGCGCTGAACTTAAATACGTTACCATGGACCATCTGTAATGTTGCCAAGTCTAGATAAACAGTATTGGGTTTCACTCCGCCACAATCGCCAAGCGACGAGCTGGCGAGCCTCACCACGAGCTACCGTGCCAGCCAATGTATCGGCGATTTGGCTTGTGAAGGCTGACAAGTTTGTATGTGGCTGCCATACCTAACTATACTGCCGTGATTTAGTTGGATTACTACCTGGGTAGATGTGGGTTCCCGTCTGGGCTCCCGTCTTCTGCACCTACTAACCTATTGCTATGTAGCGGACTTGGATACCGGCTGGGTATAAGGTTTACTCATGATAAGGAGCAGGCGATCTATCGGTACGAGGTATTCTACATACCTACACGTATTCCGCCAGTCTCTATTGATGTCATGGGATATGGGGTCTTCCTTTGAGCCAAGCAGACAAGCATTGGCGCCACCCTGAAGCTTGGGTGGAAATTGCTAAGCTACGTACATCCCTGACCCGGACAGGCCCCGGATATCTGTGCACATTTCCTATATCTTCAGCTCATGGAAGCCTTTCACCAAGCGCGTGGGCCTTGGGCTGGAACGTGCTTCGAGCCCAACATTTATTAATATCCTTCATACCTAGTCGGCCAATTTCAGGAAAAGAGATATTATACCATACATAGTCATTCTCTCTGCCTGGGCATACGCCATTATCCCATTAACTCCCCTTGTACTACTACATACATATCTACAACGCTCCCGCGTTACATTCCTAATAAAATCGTAAAACCTTTTCTTTCCTTATTACCTGGTAGTTTTCTCAAACATCGATCCGAAACCTGGTGATTCCGGGAAAAGACACAATATGGGTGGCCAGTTCAGCCAAGAGGATCCAGCACGGTGTTCTCACTATGCTCGATTCGCGTCAGACCTGGATAGACCCCATTTTGATGCTCTATACTGGACCTTTTTCTTCCTTGTAATTATGGCCTTGTTTACTGCAGCTTGGTTATTCCAACGGTGCGTTGAATCAACAAAATACCCAAGAGACCTAGTATTAGGCCCTTAACTGATTTCGCTTTAGGACCATGAAATATCGTGACTGTGTCACATTTACTGTCGATAAATTTAGGAAGAGGCTGAAGGTATCACTGATATGTACACTGGTTATATTCCTAGTTGCGGCCGTCTTGCTCGTGATGGAGGTTTATGCCCTGCTTGCCCTTCAGTTCTGCGACGGCGAGGATCTTATGTCGCTGTACTGGGCTACGTGGACGATGCTGCAACTCGGCTCAGAGATTGCTATTCTGGGTGTAGGTCTGGCATTGTGGCATCATCTGTGGGACATGGAACATCCGTGAGTCCCCCATCTCTCTGTCCCTCATGTCTCCCCTCTAGTTCTATGTTTCCATACTTACCAATTGTCAGTCTTTGGGCCCTCGCACTCGGCACACCCGTCTTGGTTGTGGCTGGATTTGGGCACTTCCTTTCATTAGTTATTCGCCGCTTTTACCACAAAGCCAAAGGTCGGACCAAACCCCCATGCTACAGCTGCAGCGACGAAAGCTGCGTTGAAGGCCGAGATTTGTCATCACGGTAAGGCACACTCATCCATTTGCCGAAGCGAAACCTTGCCGTCGCTTTTATTTCTGTGCGAATGCCTAACTGACTATTGGTCTAAAGAGGCAGTACCAGCGTCGAACCACAACAACCACAACAACACCAACAAGGCGAGAAAAGCATGAACCAGTCCCTGGATCTCGACATATCGTCGCGGAATACCTTCTACGTCGCAATGGACACGGGCGGGGACGAACGAGTACAGCACTGGCCGTGTTTCGTCTACATGGCAGACGGCAAAGCTGTCGTCAGAGTAACAGCTGTACCTCCTCCTCCGATGACACGACCGCAGTCGTCCAAGGCACTCTCTGGATGAATATCGTTTCTGCAGCTCTGCCAACGAAATTGGAGGAGCAACCTATCACGGAAGATCACTTGTGGCTCTACTTGGGACCACTACACTCAACAATAGCAGAGGAAGCGAGAGCGGGAAGCGCAATACGACGATGAATGCTTATCGATCTCACCGCATAAACTGGGTTAAACATGTACGATGCAAGGAAGATGTAAGGCACAATTCAATGCAGACACAGTCATTCATACCCGCAGGACGCCATGTCGAAGTCTAAATTCTTGTCCCAGTCTATGAGTTAGGCATAACGAGAGACCTAGACTAATAGCCCCGAGAATTCGAGTCCGGGGATTGTTTACGCAAGAAGGTCTCTTGTTAGAAGAAGAGATACCTAGGTGACTGATGAATGATGTCTTGGGATAGAAGCAGGTGGAGTTAGTGTGCATCACTAAGATCACGGACTTTACGGCTTGATTTTCACCTTGCATGGCGTAGGTATTACAGATGGATGGACAGATAGATGAGACAAGCTATCTTTGAAGAGCTTTGGGACACGATGGATCATATTTGGTGTCTTCTAGGCAGGCGGATCGGCGTTATGAATATCTAGCTACTACCTCTACCTAGGTACATCTTACAGGTCTTATTTACACTCAATATTGATATCAAGGATAATAAACAACACATTATTCCCATGCCTGCTCCAGAAAACACTGTGATTGAATCGTGAGGCTTGCTAATCTGGAACTTGCTCACGTGTGTCTCTTACTTACAGGCACTGGCTATCCACTACCTACCCTACCAACAGAATGGGAGATAGAATAAAGTAAACCCTTCGACGACAGACATCGAAAGCCAAGCCAAGCTTCCAAAAGTCCGGCCGTACATACAGACTCGCACACCTGCCAACCTACCTTACATCAGCGACTTTTCAGCTTCAACCACATCACTCACGCATTCCACAACTTTCTTTTCCTCTCCCGAGTTTTCCCTAACTTCTTTACCTCATGGGCACTCTAAGTACTCGTCACCAGTCTATCTATCTATCTATCCATCAAGGTACTAACATGCTAAGGAACGCCAGTCAGCACTAAGCAGTGCCTACAAAAGGCTATATACCGAATGCCTGCCGTATGCCGACTGTCTTTCTTGGCTTGGTTCAGCTGTCCCTGCCACGGCTGGCCGGTTGGCTGGCAGCCAGTAAGATACCAAGACAGCAATCTAGGTACCTAGCTAATGCTTGCTTATCAAAACTTTCTGTTGGCGACTTGGAAGAAAAAATGACACTTAGATAGTAGGCCGTTTCAAGAACACTGCCGGTGTTTCCGTATGACTACTACCTGCTCGACCGTTTACGTGTTGTACCAAAGCTAACGAAATGCGTAAGCACCCCTGCGTACAGAACACTCCGTATTATTAGAGACGCGAGAGAGAGAGAGATAGGGCACCGGTAGATTCGGTACCAAGAACTTCCAAGACGACTTTCGCCTCCCCCCTTGGTAAGGAAGCTAGGTTAGGGAAGGGCTTCGGGGCTCGGTAGGTTAGGGAAAAGGGGTTTAGTTTGTTCGGTCTAGTAACTACCGGCGTCGCTTCCGGTAGGCAAAAAGCCTACCAGCCCTGGGCCCAGCCCCAACCACATCCTAGTCAATCAGTCAGTCAGTCCCATCCTTTCGGTCCTGCCCTTACCCAAGTTACATATATACGTTCCATATTGGATCTTACCGAGATTAGTTACATAACTAACTAAGGTTAGTTGCCTACCCCGGATACAGATTACAGATTACCCAACTCTATGTAGATAGATCAGGAGCGGATAAGGAAGGAATGAGCGAGTCAAGTCTTGATTAGGTTAGTATGCGAAACGGTTGGGTTGGGTTTGGATTCACCTTCCTGGGTATCTAACCTACGTATTCTGTACTTAATCTCAAAACAGGACCCCGTCACGACAGAGCAGGCCAAACTGGAACTGCGAGGGGGGTTATGCAGAAAAAGAGAAGTGAAAAATTACCACCTTAAACCTATGTAGATAGATAAGCGACGATCAAAGGAAGAGTCGGTCAGCCCAGTCTGGCCCGAGCTGGAGGCGGAATTATGTATCTAGGTGCCTAGGTTAGATACTTAAACCAAGATAACCAAGAACTCGGCAATTGACACTAACGGGCACCTACTACATGCATACGCACATACCTACCTACCTACTTTCGAAGGTCTCTACAGCAGTAGGTAGAAAGAATACTTGGCATGCAGAGTCCTACCTGCATGCTTAAGCTGTAAGTAAAAGTATATGGGTAGGTATGTATAGGCATAACACGTCCAGCAAGGTCCTTGAAAAGATCAGCGGGTTTACCAAGGAAAGTTCTAAAGTCTCGGCGAAAATAAAGAATAGGAAAGAAAAGAAAAAAGAATGGGCGTCAGTCACCGTCACGTGTGTGCTGACTACTACGTTTCCAACCTACCTACCTACTTCCATTCCTTCCTATGTGCGGCAGCGTAGCCTGTGGGTATGTATGTATGGATGTATAGATGGATGTTATATGGATGTCGGTATCTGCCTATCGGTACCGGTAGCTTGAGCCAAGCAAGGCTGATTTTTTTTACTCTGATGCTTCTGGGGACTCTATGTATGTACATATGTTCGTACATGTCTATCCTAGTCTAAGGACTTAAGGCTACTTACTCATCTACTCGTATAGTAAATATGATTCGTCTGCTGCTCAACTCACTTATCTGATCGTCGATACTGAGAAGAACGGAGTGGACGAGGGACGCGTGTTTCCTTCTTACCTATGCATGGACTTTACTTTACTCCGCCATTCTTGTCCTCTTCGTCCGTCGTCTTGGCATATAGGTGTCTTGTCTTGTCTTGTCTCACATCTTCTCCTATATGTAAGTTATACGTAGCGTAGTTGCTATACAGCAATGGTGTAGTCTCATGCTGTGTCACTGCCACGCCTTCCTCCATATCTTGGCTTTCATTCCCTTCCTCTTTTTCTTCGTCTCCTCAGCTTCGTCACATTCTTGTCTTGTCTTGCGTTGCGTTGCGTTGCGTTGCCGTAGGCATGCATATTCTCATGCTGCTGTAGGTATCTTGGCTTCTACTCTCCATCCAGCTTCGTCACCTCTTTTTCTTGTCATATTCTGTCACATTCTTGGCTTTATGATCCTTCCTAGACTGTTTCACCATCGTCTTGACCAAATAAATGCCGAGCACACCCACACATGCATGCACCCAACTCATGAAGACAACATTTTCGCCAAGTCGGTCTTGGTAGTTTTGGGCTGGGTCTCTTACGGCATATTTCGGGACTTTTTTCGTAGCAGTACACTTTACTCTAGCGCATAGACGAGGAGTAGGGCTGACCTCAATGTGCCGTTATGCTCATCTATGTCTCCACTAATATGTACCTATATGTATGTATATGTGTGAGTTGGTCGGTCTGTTTTCATAGCTGTGACAGGTTGGGAACGTGGGTAGAACTGACCCGGATACCCGCCCATGTGAACTTCTTTTCGGATGTCAGTTACTTTCCCCTCTCGTCTTATGTCTGTCTTTCTATTACGCTGTATCGAAGGGCGCTCTATCTAATAGACTAAGTAGGATTCCCTACCTGCCCGGTCCCCTGTAGTTTGGTCCATACGGAAGATATGTGCATACGTCAGCATTGTAGTAACTTTACTAGCAAGGTCCTTGCACATAACACTATAGAGAAGAGCGGATGATCAAAGATTCGTTATTATTGTTGTTTTTTTGGTGATTTTATTTTTACTATTTTTCTTTTCCCAGGGTTTGCGCTGCTGCTATACGCGTCCAGCACGCCCGACCTGCAATATCTCACCCTTGCGCTGCTCGTCACTCCTCAGAACGGGCCAGCTCGCGCCGTCAGCCTTGTACAAGCTGACCTCGAGCTTAGTTCCGAGGACTTTAAAGGTAGACTTCTCCGGATCAATCGCGCCAAATAGAGGAACGGAGGTTTTATAGCGCTTGGGCGTAGGCTCGTTCGTCGGCAGGTCCAGATCCAGCGTCTTGGGACTAAACGTCACCTTTGCCTTCGCGGCGTCAATCTTCTTTAGGAAGAACGAGACAATCACGGTCGTCGGTGTCTGGTAGAAATCATGGCGCACAGTTTCTAGTAGCTCCTCCCCTTCCTGTTCTTTCTTATTCTTATCCTCCCCCGAGCCGACGAACAAGTGGCGGGGCGACGTCTTGCACCCTTCGATCTTCATGAACTGGTCAAATTCCAACACGCGCCGCTTGCAGCAGCTGTAGCCCTTGCTTCCCTCGTGGAATATAGGCGCGCCGGGATGGTGGACGCATTTCTCGTCATCGGACCGTACCTTGCCCTTCTTGTAAGTTGCGCTACAGCCTTTCCTCCGGCAAACCTTGCCGTCAGGGATCTCGAGCGCAGGATCGTCGTCTTCGGACTCTGGCGGCGGCGGGGGTGCGGTGGGGGCGGGCTGGGGAGTGAGAGGGGCGCGAGCAGGTATCGTGGCAGCGGCCGAGACAACTTCCGACAGCTTGTCGGAAAGGGATTGCATGGTTGGCGCTTCCTTCTTTTCAACCTCCGGAGGGAAGTCGGTTGTGCTGTGTTTGCCCTCTGTGCATGGAGGGATCTCGAGGAACTCGTCAAATGTCAAAACTCGAGGTTTACAGCATTTCCAACCTAGACAAAAACACGTCTCGTTAGTAATTCGCAGTTCATGTGTGTACTTAATATTAAACATATATGAAGGAAATAGCAAGGTTGGGTTGGTTGTCCACCTTTCTGCCCCTCATGAAAGACGGGAGGACCAGGATGGTACTTGCAGACCTCGTTCGGGTCCGTGTACTCCTTGCCGCAACCTTTATGCACGCATTTCTGAGCCATGACTGCAAGAGTTGACCTTGAATTGCTAAAGATAGTAGCGTTGGTGGCCGACTGCGAACGTTTGGACTGGCGGGATGGCGGGGTCTGACTACGATTATGCAACCCGTTTGGCAGATCGACGTCAAGTTTGCAATCTTCTCTTTTCCACTATCGTGAAACCTTTCGACGTTGGGCTTACCCTGCAGAAACAAAAGATGAGGGGTTCTCTACGCGAGTAAGATATGGTCCAAGTCGGATGTGGGCTTTGGACTTTGATTGTCATGCAGTCGAACATGTATGTGCTCAGGTCTTGATACTGTCAGTTACCAAACATTTCCACCGCTTACCCGTTTTGGCAATTTTCTTGGGTAGATGCAAGCTATGACGCAAATGCCTTCCTAAATTCCTAACCAAACATACCCCTTGCACTGTTTACTTCGACCCGTGTTTCCACAGCATGTAACCGGCCGGGCTTAGTCCCAGACTAATCAGGATTAGCCCATTATACTTAATCTTCGTTTTATAATGCACGATTAAAAGTACATATTCCTGATAATCATCCCCGAGCATCATCAAGACGATCAATAATAAAAATACACAGTCTGCCTGCAATGCGGTCAACCGTCCGGCTACTGCAAAAGCAGGCGCAAGCACAAGCACAAGCACAAGCCTGTAGGATCACACTCTTCACGCGCCAGAACTGCGGATTGTGCTCCGATGCGCGGTCCGTCCTGTCCGACGTCTGGGACGCTCGACCCTTCGAGTTTAAAGAGGTCGATATAGTGAAGTCGGAAACGGGCCCTCAATGGCGTGATCTCTACGACTTTGACGTTCCCGTGGTACGCGAGATAAGATTTCATTAAACACCTATTTTAATTTTTTTTATAAAAATTTGCCGATTGGAACGCTGACAGCATATTATTGCATGTGTGTGTGACTATATAGATCCATATCAGCAAATCATCTGCCCCCGAAGAGAGGCCTCAGACCGTATCAGAGGCTGTGCGACTGATGCATCGGTTCACTGCTGACCAGGTCAAGGCTAAAATGAACGAGGTCGAGAAGGCTTGATGGAGAAGGAACTTTGATGAAAATCAAAAATATTTTTTAAGTATATTTTTAATCATTAATATTAGCGAAAAGCCGCTCTGGGGAAGAACGGATCATCACATCATATCACATCTCAAAATTCACATTAGAGTTTTGGGCTTTGAATTGGATACGAAATTTTAGTATCGGCCAACAGCCTTGGGCGCCGATTGTCCGTGGGCGGCGGAAAGGGCACGTTCCAAGTTAGCCTGCAGCAACGTGGTGTCGAGAGCCGCGTTAATCATATGGAAGCCCTTATCAGCGTACTGCCTAGCCTGCTCCCCACTCGTCGCAAAGAAGCCGGCCTTCTTCCCAGCCTTGACGGTAGCCGCCAGAACGCGGTCAATAGCCGCCTCGAGCTCGGGTTTCATGACGCCGTTGAGGATGGGGTAGCCGATGTTGTTGCCCAGGTCAAAGGGCCCTACGAACAAGATGTCGATGCCGGGTACCGCCGCGATCTCCTCTACTGAGTCCAACGCCTCTTGCGTCTCGATCTGTACCATGGTCAGCAGCGAGTCGTTCGCCAGCTGCAGGTACTCCGTCATCGTGGGAATGGGGTTGAAGCGCTCCATCGAGAAAGGTGAGCCGAGACCGCGCTGTCCTTGTGGTGGGAACTTGGCCGCTGCTACGATCTTCTTGGCCTCCTCTGCGGACCGGAGAAGAGGGATTAGAACCTTGAAATCCCCTTTAGGTCAGAATCTGAAATATTCCTGTGCTATTATACTCTCCCATAATTATCTTCACTCACTCCGTGTGCTCCCGAATCAAGCGCTCCTGCGAAGAGGTTAGCATCAAGCTTTCAAATGGATCAACAAACCAGACAGAGCTACTCGGTTTTTATCCTGGAAAACATAGGTAGTGAAATACCAACTTTTTATCATCCAACCCTGCATATCTGGTAGCCGAACAATAGGGCTCACGCCACAACTGGCGATAGCCGGGACGGCCTCATGCATAGCCGCATCGTCGATATTGCCATGTTCGCAATCAACGAGCACCCAATCCACGCCCGGCGTACGAGCAAGGACCCTCGAAACATTCTGGCCAGGAAGAGTCTGCCACACGCCCATACTCGCCCTCTCGCTCTTGGCGAGGGCGGCCTTAAGCGTGCACCCTTGTAACATCTCTGCTGCCTTTCGTTGTCTCTTTCGTGTATTATTTGTACTTGTGCTTGCACTGGTAGAACTTGTCGAGTACGAAGAAGTAACGATATGTAGGCGGGAGGACGGAGTATGAATAGAAGTAGCAGTATAACTGTAAGTAAAGGAACGATCAAGCAGAAGTCTACTTCTTCCGGAGATGATAGAGAAGGGGGAGGAGCAGATAGAATGGACAACAGGAGAAGAAGGCCGACTTGCGGAAGCTAGCGTCCCCACGAGTCGACGGACAACTCGCTGCATGAATTCTCTTAACTTAAAAAGACCTGGACTTCGTCTTCCGGGCCTCCGTTACTTACTCAACTAGATTCTCGGGTCAGTTTTCCAACTCTTACCAATCACGTGAGAGACGTAATCGTCACGTTCGCGAAACGTTAACCGAGAACAAACGGAATATGGAAAAACCTAGGTTAGAAACTTAGATCCGCTGTTCTATAGGAATGCTATAGCTCAAGGTTACCGTTACCCCGGCTTTTGCGGGGTACCCCGACTATTGGGGACCGGACCGGCCGCCTTTGTCGGCCTCGAGAACATACTAAGCCACCTCCAATTTTTGCATACATACCTGAAGACGCGACACAAAGCAACTCCAAGTATGAAGATGATCTTCCATATGTAGCTAACATCGCTAGTCCCAAGTTTCGCTCATAATATACTGCTGTACTTGTTGATACATATAATCTCAATACGAGGAGAGGATCTTCAATATAAAAGATAAGGTCTGTCAATGTTCATAAACCAAGATGACTTTTGATTTACTTTGCGCACTTGATGCTCTTAAAGCTCACTATATTCTTTATTCCTCACGTCTGCCTTTTTCTTCATCTGATGCTATTATATCACAGTTAATTATATCAATGGACAAGTTCACGATAGCAAAATAAGAGATCACTAAAGCAAAGCCCCATAGTATAATAATAAACGGCATAGTAAATGCACAACATACAGAGCTAGGTAATAGAATGTCTATTCTATTGTATTTCTCGCATAGAGGCTGTTCATATTTCGAAATACTGTCACAAAAGCGATCTCCATGCCAAACAAACCGCTTTTAAGATAAGGAGTATCAAGCGAACAGCCTCGTTGAGCATGGCCTCTCAGAATTGGGGAACCATCACTGTGACCCTCTCTAGAGACTCCCCTTCTCGCGCTAATGAAATGAGTTGTGGGATGTCGATTGTATCCGTGCCTGTCCCATCATGCTGTTCCGCTCCTTCAACCAAAATCTGCTCTCAGGCCTCCGTGGCCAAGTACCTTTCTTGAAAGCCATGAGGCACACCTCTATTTCTTGCTCTCGGAATTCGTAAATTCATCAGACAACACTGCAACTACCTGGTGATAGTAGCATATAGGGTCTATGGAGCCTGTAATTAAGTTGGGCGAAGCGCGAGGCTATTTGTGCCGTTTATCGCACGGCCACGTTCTTGATATGTTGATTATTTATACAGTAAGGCCACTGGTCGTTCACGTATAAGTGGCATTTAGACGTCGGACCATTGATAAATAACGGGACCACCAGAGACGGAGCACGGCTATTCTCGACCGACACTTAGTTGGCGGTTCTGAAATGGAAGAAAATGCTATACGGCGACTAATCGACCGGTAATATCTCTAATCCTTCGGGGAGTAGAACTGCAAATCAGAGGTCAGTAGGTGAATCTGAGGAGCATATACGAGTATGCAAGACGCTCCCGGGGGCGCATCACTGTGAACTGGGACCAAGACTACTAGGAGTCTTGGCCAGCTATGGATGAGAGAATAACCGGAAAGTAATTCTGGAATGCACTTACTGTCTCTCATCATGCCCTCTTGTTCCACAATGTACTGGTTGGCAGGCTCGAGATCCACCGTAGCGGAGTTCATCTGTGGCATGGAAGAAAACATATCACTAAGCAGCTCGATATGGCTAGTGAAACTGCCGTTCTGGCTGGAGTTATGAGCAGCCCAGTCTGCACCCCAAACTTGGGGCGGAATGATCACGTCGTCGTGTAGGGCAATGCGCAAGGGCCATTGCAAGCGAGGCCACCATTCCTCGTCATCGGGGTCGAATAGAGAGACAATGCCCATGATCTCGCGCCGCGCAACGCCTTTAAGCCACCACACGTCATCGAGGCACTTGAGGAGAGCGAAATAGCTGGCAAGAATAGCAAGGGCACGAGGCCGTCGGGCCTCTAGGAGTTCAACAAAACGACGGGACACGGTGCCCATGAAGACGAGAGGGGCACCAGTATAGGGAATCTTATGCGCCCAGTCGAGGACAGCTATAGCATGTTGATACGCTATCCGAGTCAACATGTGTGTGGACGGATCAGGTTCAAGCTTGGCAATCTCGTCATCCACGCCTACAATGAGATCGCTGAAGAATGTGGGATCACCCGAGAGATTTAGGTTTAAAGCGGGTTGCGATTCAATGATAGGAATGACTATGCTGCTGAGGCGAAGCCATTGCCAGCTTGCAGCGACAACCGCCTTCACTCCCTGGAAAGAATGAAACCACGATAATGGCAGGGAATATCCGCCGGTACGGTCGTTGATGTCGTCACGTGTGAAGATTCGAGAGGCAGTGGACTGGAAGGCAATTAAAGCTGCGGTCAAGAACAGCGCGTCGGCGTTAGACTCGGTAACACCCTTACTGAGGCATGCGCCGTACTCCGAGCATGCGGATGCCATATAAGAGTGACTTGCACGGATTAATTCTCGGTCGTGGGGGGATCTGGATCGGAGATGGAGGGCTGATACAGCTAATAAGGTATCTGCGAGATAGCTGGCACTCGAGAAGGCCAGTTCTGGAACGGTCTCACGCCATATTCTCTCCAACACGGGCGAGTTGATGGATAAAGTTTTACAGGTAACAGTGGTGAAGTTATGGAGCAATTTTAGCTCCAACATACGATTCCTCTTGGACGTCGCTGAGGACAAGGGAGGGGGGTCCGGGGACTTATATAGCGGTGCAGGCGTGCTTCCGATGGTGGCGGATAAGGTGGCATCGCTGGCGTTGGTAGGACTGTCGCCCGTTGTCACAGACGAGGCTACTGATGCTGATACGGATGCGGACGGGGAAGGAGGTGCGCGCTTTATTTCGGAGGCGGAAGTCTTCCGGGAAGTAGAAGCGGACGTGGAGGATGTCACGGCAGGCGTATGTGTGTCTCTTATACTAGGATGTTCGAAATCGCAGGAGACGCCATGTTTGGAGCAGTTACCGCATCGCGGGTGAACCTCGTCACATTTGATCTTCCGAACTTTACAACGTTTGCAGCCTATAGGGTTGAGTGTCAAAAGCGATATCCAATTCAATTGCACATACGTAATGCGTACCGGCTCTCGACTTCTTGTGTGATCTTCTGGGTGGCATGGTGTTGAACTATTTTATTTTACTGATTAGATAGGCCACAAGGCCCCAAAGACTGTTAAAGCCCTGAGACTAGAGAGACTCAAATGGCTGCAGATTTAATCATAACGGCAAATTCTGTTCTATGGGCGTAAGATAACTCCGTGAAGAAGTTGAAGATGACATCGACCGCTTCTCCAAGCATTGATCCATTGTCAGCCTCCTTAGACTAGGTACGTCGGGTTGGATTGCCGGCGTCATGGCAGGATGGATGGAATGTACACAAGAAATAGCCTGAGATGGTAGGAGCTCTTTGAACAGTTTACGCGGGATGGTTTCGGTGTGGGGCAGGACTGGAGCCATACCCTCGAGGCGGTGCAGCAGTTGCACTACGCAAAGCGATCCGATACGCCACTAGGTCCCGAAAGTGCTTAGATCCTTATCAGAGGGCCAATCAGGGGGCAGATCAACAGGGCAACTGGGTGTTTGGTTTCCATCGTGACTTCGTCTTTGAACAATATATTATGTACCAGGGAGACAGACCTGTTGATTTAAGGTGTGTTGTTTGCACTTCATTAAGTAAATAATCCATCCTAGGGATTATCAGATTATGACGTTTTCTCAATAAAATAGGCTGTTTTTTGTACGTTGATAGTGACGGCATTACAAGAATCTGATCTTGTTGGAAACTTTGGAGATTGAGTCGAATACCTAGTGTCGTCAGACCCAGATCTAACTGCACTAACCCAGATGTCAAATACGAATACGAGTCGATGAAGGACCTCCCTACCAACACCCCAAACCCGGTTTCGCCTATTGAGGTATCTATCAACCAGGCAACAAGCATCACATTCACCAGCACCTTGCATATCATGACTGACAAATGACAAAATACGCGAGGCGCAGTACTGACAGTAGTTACCTAAGATATACAACCTACTAGGTAGGTCTTTGTCTTTACCGCCTATCACAGCCAACCGACCTGTTCCCTTCAAGTATGTCCGCAAAGGCATCCGACCATAGTTTTAGTACTAGGGGCCTGGACAGCACCCGTCGCGTATCATAGCATAGCGGCCTTTGTGTTGGGTCTAGGGCGGAATATCCGGACAGTTGTCCAGGCAGTCAAACTTCCCGGAAGGGATTCACTCGTGCAGTTTTCCGACGATGGTGCCTTCTCTGCCAAGACCTGACACACGAAGACCAGCGGGAGCCAACAAAGCCACTCAAATGGAGCAACCCGGTTATCGTGAAGGCAAATCTAACCTACGAAGCTTGGAGATATGTCCCAACACTATATGTCCGCTTGACCGAGGATCGTGGGTTACCGCCCGAACTCTAGGATTTCTGTCTCAGGAACGCAACAAATGCTGGAGCGTCCATCAGCGTTTTGACGCTCCAATCTGGTCACTTGCCTTACGTTAAATTTGCAGCCCAGATAGCCGAGATGACCTTTGGAGTATCTGCTGCGGACAAGTGACCATGGATATTGGTACATATACAAGAGCCAACATCCATAAGGCGGCATCAACGACCTTAGCTCTTCAGTTCTTATTGGCCTTATCGACATCTAACGTCTACTTCACCATTATTTTTTGCTGGGGAGAATCATGAGGGCAGAACCTTGCTTCGCCTATGAGATCAATACATGCCAAACTAGTTTGCGTAGATTATGCCCAATTTCCCTTGTTCAAGTCATTATCCACGACGTCGGTCAGAATGGCCTCGCCGCGCTTGCCAGCGGCCACACGTGCTCGCTTCAGTTTGCGAGTGTCGCTCTCAGTCTGTCTTGTCACCCACCATGTGATGAGAGTCAAGATGGCACATGCACCCACGAGGCCAGAAGCGACACCAAAGGGTATTGTGTAGTGAGGCGCATAAGCGCTTCGAAAGACTATTAGACATGCCAGTTAGCCGTTGTGCTTCACAGTCACTTTCACGGCGAGATGATAATAAGATCTGGCAAGGGGTGTTGTAAAACACCTACTCTGAGGACCAATGGCACCACCAATCTGGCCATAGCTGTTTACAAAACCGATCGAGAATGCGGAACCTGTGGCACGGCTTGTTGTCTGTACTCGCCACGGCCACATCATCGGATACCAAGCAGCCGTCACGGCATTACCGATCAAGGTGGCCGCGTACACACCGCCGTTGTTTGGATATACTACGAGGACAGCGTAAGATATGATGATGATAACGAGGAACGATAACGGATACAACGGCCGAGGCAACCGTCCGTTATCTGCGAAATAACCTGTCACACCAATGACGATCAAGCCGACTACTGAGATTGGGAGATTCAGGAGCTGGGCTCGGGCAATTGTCCTGCAGGTGGCATTAGCAGAAATAAACAGTGACTATAGCAAGCGGTACATACGTGAACCCCAGATTGGCAATGACGGTGGGCTGATAGAAGCGCACACCTGACGTGCCCACGGTAAAGAATGCCCAGATGAGAGTGAACAGCCACAGGCGCTTGTCCTTGAGCGCGTTCCAGATTTCCTTCACATTGAAGTCTTCCTCCGACGCTCTGGGAGCGTTCTCCGGTAGACGGGCTTGAACGAAAGCTCTTTCCTTTTCCGATAACCAAGACGCTGTCTCTGGGACTAAACGATGGTGTTAGCTGGAAAATACTAAGGACGTAGTTGGGCATGCGTACAATCCGGCAAGAAAAACCAGATTCCGACACCAGCGATGATTGTCGCTATAGCCTCAGCAAGAAAGAGCCTGTCGGTGAAGATTAGCATCCTAAGGCATCCAAGTAACCCGGGGTAGCATATACCACTGCCAGCCTGACAGACCGCCCGCTCCATTGGCGTGATCAAACGCGAATGCTAACAACCCGCTAAAAATGCCGGAGAGGTTGCCGCAAATATCTATCGAGCGCGTCAGCGTCTGCATTTTCTCGTCAGGGTACGACTATAGCTTTACAGAAATACAATAAACGGATAGACATCTCGTCAGGTCTATACCAATACGTCATTTGCAAGATGACGCCCGGAAACATGCCTAAAAGATGATGTCAGTATAGTCATCAGACGGTTCTCGTGATCGTGTCAACTTACCAGCTTCCGCCAAGCCCAGAAAGAATCGAACAGCATAAAGACCTTCTTTATTTGTGACCGGAGTGTGAAGCGCGAGCACGATTCCCCAGGTGATCACGATTCTCGATAACCACTTCGAGGGAGTAACCTTTTTCAGCAATAAATTTGATGGCGCTTCACCGATGATATAAGGGATCTAGTTATGATTGTTAGCGTAAAAGAGGACCTTACAGGCAATCAACCCTTGTTCAGGTAAGGACTCACATAGTATAGTACAGCAACGAGTGCATACTGATCAGATGTCAAGTTGAGCTGGGTCATGATATTCCGTGGCGTTCCCAGATTCATGATTCGAGCATTGGAAACCTTTGTGTCCGTTATTAACTGGAGTCTTCATGGGAACTCGTCCATATACTCACATTATCTACATCCAAGTTTTTGAACAGAAATATTAAGGAGCATAAGGGCATCAGATGCCAGTCGATGCGCCGAATCAACTTCTTCTCTTCGTCCGCGGTGAGAGCTGTGCGTGCCCGCATGCGCTCGGCATCGAAACCTTCGATCGCCTGGTCACTGCCTATATCCGCGATCTCGTCGCCGCGGGCTACGCGGTAGAAGCCATCTCCGGCACTCGAGGTGTCCGAATCCGCCCCGACGGACTTAGAATTGACATATGCCGCGTCTCTGCGAGCCATGGTGCTTAAGTCGAGCTTAGATCTCAGAACCGAAGCTAGTTACAGTGCTGCTTTCCCATGCAATCGTGATGATCGGTGAGGGGATAGCATCAAATATATCTCAAAGAACGGTATGCGCCCCCTACTTCACAGCACAGTTTTTAATCATGGAGATAATCATAGTCACTATAGGTTGTCAGACTCACGACAGGGGTCAGTAGCAGCAGACTATGGATACCATCATTATTCATGAAAAGCACGACAGCGTGCCAAAACCCGAATTCATGGATAAGCTAGACCTTCGCTAATGCGAGCAGGCTCTTGGGTTGCCTTTGACATGCATGCATGTTTTTAGAATGCCGCGGTAGGTAGGTGCAATGTCGACATCGGTATAGAATTGGAGTTGACAGCAGACCCTGGTACTGTTGCCATTTTCGATGGTTGGTGTGACCCCCAACGAAGCTCATCCATGTGGCATTTCAAGATGGATAACAATTTCCTTGCAAACAGGGCGAATCACATTCGCGTTCGCAATGTTATTCGTCATACGCTAGAGGATTGCGCGAATGTACCCGGACATTCAAGCTCGGAATCGCTGCACCCACTATGCCCCTCATCACGCCATCGTCGATAACGGCGTTTGGTGTAAGCACTCAGAGGATATTAAGTACAGGGGAATGTCTAGATAATGAATTGGATGGACGGCGTTGTTGACGATCTGGATCTTATGCGATAAATTGGAAATAGTTTCATCACTTAAAGGATTTCCAGCACAGTTATTACACAATGGCCGCCGCAGCAGTAAGCGCTCCCCAACCGGCCACTGCGCTGCCAGCTTATGAGCAAGCTCCCGAGACCAAGTTCGAGCGTAAGTTCCCAGAAGATGCGAGTATTGAAATTGTACTAACAGTTAATCAGTTGACTGGGCCGACTTGGCGACACTTGATCTGTCTCAGTTCGACCAGCCCGGCGGCAAGGAAAAGCTAGCATCCCAGCTCTTTGAAGCAATCCAAAAGATCGGTAAGTTTGCGATAACTTACACTTCGCTAGAGTAGTAAAACACAAGTTCAAGCAACCTACTTACATGACCCCCAGGGTTTTTCTACATCATCAACTTCGGCCTGACACAGGAGCAAGTAGACGGACAGTTCGCTCTTGGCAGGGAAGTATTCAATCTGCCGACGGAGGAGAAGCTCAAGTACCGCGCCGATCTGGAGAACGGCGGGTACAATGGGTATAAGCCTCTGGGCCTGCGGGAGGTGCGCCCGGGCATCTTCGACAACACCGAGATCTACAACATCCCCAAGTTCATCCCCGAGCTAGAGCGGCCGCACCCGGAGGTCATCAGCCAGAACCGCCCCGTTATCGAGCACTTCGCGCGCCACATCCACGACAATGTCGTGGGTAAGCTTCTCGTGCTCTTCGCCCTCATACTCGAACTGCCCGAAAATTACTTCCTGCAGAGACATCGCTACGACGTCCGCAGCGACTGCCACTTGCGGTATATGAAGTACCACCGCCGTACCCCTGAGCAGAACGAGGTAAGACTTTCCAAGTCTGATTATTCTAACCCCTTTTTCTAACCATCACATTCACTAAATCTGTATGTAGGCACTAGATAACGTCTGGGTAAAGGGCCACACCGACTTCGGCTCCTTGACCCTGTTATTCAGACAACCCGTAGCTGCGCTCCAGGTGCGCACGCCGGAAGAGGAGTGGAAGTGGGTGAAGCCCTACCCGGGCAGCATCACCGTGAACCTCGCGGACTCGCTCGAGTTCTTGACCAACGGGTTCCTCAGGAGCAGCATCCACCGCGTCGTCGCGCCGCCGGCGGACCAGGCCAACCTCGACCGTCTCGGCGTGCTGTACTTCGTGCGGCCCGAGGACGACCTCGAGCTCAGGCCCGTCGTGAGCAGCGTGCTCGAGCGCCTGGGCTACAACGAGGTCACGGACGGCAGTGCCGTGGGCATCACGGCTGGCGAATGGGTCAAGGCGCGTGTGGCGAAGGGCGTGGCTAAATCCAAGGCTAGGAGCGAGCTTAAGGAGGAGGAGATCCTTGGTGGAAAGAAAACGAAGTATTACGATTAATTAGGTTCATGTTCTAATGTAAATTCAATTGTATTATCCAGCGATACTGGGACCGTCCTAAGCGTTCATCTGGCAAAGTACCCCGTTTTGAGTTATGCGGCTGTCAACTCCATGTCACAACACTGATTGTCTATCAACGTTCATCTCTTCTTACTCTGCTCGCTGGTATGAACCTATTTTCAAACCAGGTCGGGAATTTCACTTCTTAGCTCATGTGTAAGTAAAGACGGCAGCCAAAAAGACTTAGCTATCCACTCTTTCTCGTCCAGATCGCGCCGACACCGGACGTTGACGAGCTCATCTTGGCTGCTGCCCCTGAGTACACACTCAGTTTTCACCAGCACAAGATGAAGCACGCAAAATAGAGAATACTGCTTGCTGTGTAAGGAGCCTCTCATAACCTCACAAATATTACCGTTTTCAAATTATCCCATAAATTACAACTTAGCAAGTATGGCGTCATTGTCCATGAAGTTAGGAAATGGGGGTTCATTCTCGGTATTAGTGTTGTTTCGATAGTGGTTTATTATACCATCGGCGTTAAGAATGGCGTGCTGATACTACTAATAAAAGAGAATGCAACGGTAATAGCACGTGGGAATTGCGGAGGGTGGGGGAGTTTTGGAGTTTTGGAGTTAATGCAAGTTTGCCTAGACGAGAACGGGGACTACTATAGTATCTACAGGCTTGCATAAGTACAAGAAATTAAATTCATCTAGGCCAACAATGTGTAAGGGAGATACTCAGCTTGAACTATTGACTAGCATTACCTCTAAGATGGTATATAAAAACGCTCCAAAATAAGTTTATCTAGACTTTGAGATGATAGACGTGCGGCTAAGTGGGAAATGGGAAATTCAAAGGCACTTACTTGAGTGGTCAAACCAGTTATCCCATCGTTGGTCTATGCATTATTATAACTTAACTCATTGGCATCCCCAAATATATACCTACCTACCTACATCTCAGGAATCAAAGTCAGAAAATCACAAAATGACAACCTCATTCGAAGAAATCCCAACCCTCGACCTCTCCCTCGCCTCCCACCCTTCCACACTTCCCCTCTTACTCTCGTCTCTGCGCCACGCCCTGGTCGACGTGGGTTTCCTATACATAAGCAACCACGGGGTTCCCTCATCGGTGATAGCGGACCTCGTGGACAACGCTCTGCCGTGTCTCTTTAACGGTATGAGCGATGAAGCCAAAAAAGCTGTAGCGTTGGAAAACTCGCCACATTTCTTGGGCTATAGCGGTGTCGGGAGCGAGAACACGGGCGGGAAGGTCGATCTGAGGGAACAGTTTGAGTTTGCGACGGAGTTGACGGCGGTTTGGAGGGAAGGGAATGGGGAGGGATTGCCGCTTTATGAGCGGTTGAGGGGACCTAATCAGGTGGGTTTTCTCTTTGTTATTTCGATCTGGCTTTCTTGCTTTTCCATTTTCCCCTTTTATGCTACATATGCAGTCGATGTGTCACCTGCTATAAGTCACTATACAGAAATGCATACGGCCGTCTAGGTAGCCAGTATACAGAGAGCCCTTACCTCCAGCAGAATTGGCCTGATGCAAATTCACAGCTCTTCACATAGGCCATATTATACACATAGAAAGCCTCGCTTACAACCCATCCTCGACAGTGGCCAAACAACGACCCCAAACTCCGCTCCATAATCGAGACCTACATATCCTGCCTCACAGACCTCGGCCTCCGGTTCCTGGACTTAGTCGCGGCAGCTTTGTCCTTACCAGCGGGCACATTCCAACCATTCTTATCAGATCAGCACAGGTTAAAACTAGTGCACTATCCATCCACTCCCACCCCCTCCCCTTCCCCCTCCTCTTCCCCATCCCAATCCCACAACCAAGGAGTAGGTCCTCACAAAGATTCCTCAGGCTGGTGGACATTCCTCCTGCAAGCCTCCCCGCCTTCCGTCAAGGGCTTACAAGTCCTCAACAAAGCGGGGCACTGGATCGACGTGCCCGCCGTACCGGGGACTTTCGTAGTGAACATAGGCCAGGCCTTCGAAGTCGTGACGAACGGCCTGTGCAAGGCGACCACGCACCGCGTTCTCGCCGGCCCGGACGAGCGGTACAGCGTCCCCTTTTTCCAGGGCGTGAGGAGGAATCTCACAAAGGAGGAAGCGGTGGGGACCTTGAGGGAACATTTCGAGAGGTTGAGAAGAGAACGGAGACAAGAAGGAGAAGAAGACGTTGTTGACGAGGAATCGAAAGAGGCAAGTCAGATCGACTCGGCCTTCCTTAGAGGCAAATATGATACCTGGGGCGAGTCGCAGCTAAGGACCAAGATCCGAAGTCATCAGCAGAACGGCAAGAATTTTTACCCTGAGGTCTATGAGCATTATATAAATGACGATCGGACTTGACACGACCTGGGAACTGCGCGCGTCATAAAATAAATGTTCTGTTGTAATATTGAGTAAACAGTCGGGTTCAACCATTTATACTCCAAGATTCGGCTGAGGCCTTGGTCAAAGTTGGTCCTTCTGATCCATATTCAAAGTACTATGCGCAAGCACCTAAGTTAGCTAGCTTGCTAGCTAAACACGGCGATGTTTCAGAGGGAAAAGAGAATAAACAAGCTCGAGCGAGTATGCGATTACTCTCGATCGCTGTTGGGTATATCATTTTCCGAACTACTATACAGACAATGGTACAATGCGGCGCGTCGCTCCGACGATAGTAACAGTGGGTATAATGCCTGAAACCATCTTACACCTATATAACAACTATGTGGGCTCGTGAGAAGCTTTTGTTTTTTTTGTGAAATTATTGGCCATTAGTCTCAGCTCGATAAGTAATAGTTGGGGAAGCGAAGGCCAAGCGAAACCAAACCCATACAACAGAACCATCTCGTTGGATGCCAGCGAAATAACTCTTTAAACGCCGTGGAAAGATGCAATACTTGAAGCCATGATAGTATATACATGTCCTATACACTCCAGGTTGAGCGACTTGGGAAGGCCGTATTTACCTTGGCCCACGCTCGGGGTAGTTGTGGTCTTAAGACTATGAGCAGCTTTTGGTGGCGTTGAAGGCACTCGGTAACTCTGTTAGGCGTAGCATGTGGCCCAACATGTCCTGAGGACATAGTTGCTCAAAGCTATCGGCTCTTGTAGTAGATGTGCTAACGTTTAACTGCAACATCTTATAATGGGGTTCGATATGTTGCTGATAATGTAAACAGCGTCTGACTTGGATCAGAAAGCTGCCCCGTGTCCTGCTGAGCTATTCATTTCAGCATATTTTCCGAAAACCCTCGACGCCAAGGGAAGGCACTTCGACATCCTGAAGGCCCAATACACCTTCTTCGCGTCTTCGCTCGACAAAGCTATTGCACTCAGCGACAACTAGACCCCATTCGGCCAGCGCTCGCCCTGCATATTTAACACTTCTCGCAAACGAGCCAGTTGGCTCAACAGGGTGAACAAGATTCTCCTTTGCAAGACCGATCGTGTTGTGCAAAGGCTTATCATCATCATTTGGATCCGATGAACTGGCTTGCCCAAGACTGAGTTGTCGATCTAGAGCCAAAGATACTCTACTTGGTGAGGCAGGTGAGGTAGGTGAGGCAGGGGATGTCGGGGAACCAGGATTCCGTGCCGAGTTAACAAGTCCTGGGAGAGCACTTCCAGAGACAGCACGTGTCGGCGCTGGGGCACATGCCATAGGAGGTGGGCTTCCCCACTGCCCTTTCACGGCAACCCATGACTGTGCGGGATTTGGGAGTCGTGGGCGAGTTAAAATTCGGTTAGGGGGAGGCATAGTTCCTGCATTGTTCCATGAGAGCATAAATTTGAAGTGATATCGAATAGCATCAAAGGTGGGGGAGGATCCAATACTGTCGGTGTCGGAAGCGGCCGAGCTAATCGTGCCTGACGACAACTTAGACGGAAGACTTGCATTAGATCTTGCAGCTGCCGTATCTCTCCGCAGAGTCTCCAGGTCGTCAGGAACGCCTGTATGGCTGGCGAACGAAAGAACTTTGCCGAGAATATTCCATGACTTCTTTGGTATGTCAGGAGACCCTGGAGGCGATGTATCCATGGAGTCAAAATCGGTCGGTGGCCCACTTGTTACGTCCAGCCTCGGGGAATCGGAGGCTGAGTCGAAGCCTGTTGCGAATGCACGCTGCACCGTGGGGATTTCCGTCCGGATTATCATAAACCGCTTCCCCGGAGTAGGAAACGAAGGTGCTGTCGAAGGCGGGAATTTTCCCTCCTGTTCCGTGCGCTGCTTTAGCCAGAGGTAATGGCTCCAAACCGTCTTCAATCGACTGAAAACGAGCAAAAAGATTTTCCTGTATAACATTAGCATCGACATTCGGAGGTGCACCATGCGGGAAGCCATGACGTACGTGTCGGATTCGTTGGCACTGCCGGCATCCCGACAAACCCGCCAACACAATAATCGCATATAGTATGCGCGGACCATCGGGCACCAGTTATTGAAGAACCTGTCGAAAGTTTCCTCGGTTAAAAGCCAGTTCAAACAGGCGTCCTCCTTCCGACTTTGACTACTCGCAATCGTCTCCCAGATCGAATAGATCAGAGAGAGAACGCGGATTTCCGACATCGAGTTATTCGATTCAAGTATCTTTTTACACACTTCAAGCCAGAAAGACCAATCCACATCGATCATGTCTTGCCGAGAGACATCGTCTATTTTGCTATAAGCGACTAGAGACTCTTCAAGGAAGTCACAGATAGTAAAACAGGCCCCGTGATCGAATTGCGACGTCTGCTTAGTTGCCGCCTTCATCACAGCCAAGAAGGTTTCGGCAAAGGTGAGGCGAACACTTCCGAACGATGCGGAGGCCTCAGATAGTAGATCTTTCAACAAGGCAATGAGTCTGTTTTCGGTCATCCCTTTCAAGATGTTGGTGTTAGTTGGCGCCATTTGTAAAGTCATTGCTGACGCATCAACTCCATAAAGCGTATCCGCAAGTGGCGGCGGTGCCATAGTTTCTACCGCTGCGTGACGATGTATGGTCGAGTCAAGAACGGAAAGAATCTGGGCATTGACGAGAACATATGCCGGTGCGCGTGCTTTCTCGACAAGAGGCAGATCACGGGGCATAAAGCCTTCCGCAATAATGAAATAGTACTTGCAGAAGATGAAGAACAGATCACTATCGCGTCCGTTCCATCTGGCTACCCATGGACCGTGCCAAGCGATCCTGGTCGAGGCCAAGGGTGGTTGCACGGGTCGTCTAAGGGCAGCAGACATAGTCTTTACAGAGGTCCAGCCCAGCTTATCGACAACGGGAGGGAAAAGGGCGATAATATCATCACTTTCGCCATTGCTTCGTCGGGGAAGGCCGAACTCGTCTGCAATGCGACGCAGAGTATTAGGGGTCAAACACCATAGACGGACAAGTACATCTGCAACCCCAGGGGCGAAGAAGAAAGCGTAGGCGCATGCCTTGCCTGCAAAATTCACCAGGCTATGAGGAGCGTGTCTAAGAGACATTTTCTCCACGACGAAGGCCATTTGGGACACCAAGTTAGTAATGAACATGGTTCGAACATTATGCCCCGTGCACTCGGCCAGATAAGCGGAATCGGTCGACTGGAAAGAGCTTGTAGATTCATTTAAGCCAGCTTGGGACCGCCGCCGGACGCGTTCTTGAGGATTTCGATCGGCCAACGGTCGAAATGTGGGGGTACTCTGCCGCCATTCGGGACGTAGCATCAAAGTGCTCATAGCCTCTAGTACCGTTGGTCGATTGACTCCGGTCACGGGCGGCTGGTTTTGCACGTGCAGCATATCGAGGAGACCAGACCACCATTTGTTCAGAATGATGGCCCTACGCTCTAAATCTTCGTGGTGAAGGTTGAGATTGGATGGATGAGAGGCATATATTCGAAGGAATGGCATAAGAGAGCTACGGATCAAGTTCATTTTCAAGGATGTGTTCTTTGTCTGAAACCTCTGAAAATCCGTGTCAAGGTTCTTGAAGACAGACCACAATGGGTCTCGGACCGCCGGAGGTTTCCCAGCATCCTCTGGGAATGTACTGTTACTGGTCTCCGAAGCATGTGATTTGCGTGTATCAGTGGAGGCCGGCGCAAGGCTCGCGGTGGAAGAAGCCGAACTTTCCAGATCGGTTGGTACAGTGCCCTTTATACGGGCAGAAGAAGGCCGTGCCTTGATCCTGTGCAAGTAACTGCCTATCTTGCCCATGGATTCAGTCGACCGGCGGCTACTTTCACTGGAAGACGAACCAGATCGATTTCGAGACCCTTTCCTGAGTTTCATAATTGAGCTATTGCTCGGAGCACGATCCCGGTCAAGCGATGTCTCGGCTGCTTGAGCTTCTTCCGGTTCCTTATGCGGCGAGGGTGAGCGTGAAGCTGAGATCCAGGAGCGTCTTGCAAAAGATGCGAAAGAGTCTGAGACAGGTTTCGAGCTATTCTGTGTTACCAAGCCCAGGTTTTGCAGTCCATCTCCCTCTTGCCCTCCAGTGATTTCTATTGTTGGTTGGGGCAAGGATCCAAGGTCCGGACTTGATTTGGAGGATGGCATCCACGACTGTGGTCGACCTAGCATCAACGACTTCCTTTTACCCATCTTTTCGGTCCAAGGCCGTGAGCCCCCCACAGAATAGCGAAGAGAATCACCTTCAAGTTTCTCATTGGTATTCCTCAGCAGTTGTTCGGCGGTGAAGGTCAGGTCAGGGCTGAAGTCGTCATCGAAACTGATAGCCGGCACGGCGTAGGCAGGAAGATCGGGCAAGTTCTTGTCGCCCCCCGAGCGAGTGTGGGAGGAGGATGGGGCGTTCGATATAGAAGGCGAGTCTGCTTCGGGTGAGAGGCGTGAAGACAGCGAGGGGAATGACCGTTTTGACTCGACGGCTGGTGGTACCGTCACAGTCAGGGTCGGCCCGGTCATCATCTCATGGCTGAGCGAGCTGTTACGTACAGGACGGGCAGAGCCAATACCGCAAATTAGTCGGTCATTGGGCAAAGTGCGGTAACGGAACTAGTTAGATGCAAGACATAAGTTGTGGGCAGGTAGGCAGAGCGTGGCTCGGTAGAAAGTGTTTCAAGGCTGAACCTGGTTCTAGACCGGGTTCTCATGCAAAGAACTATCACGACAAGTTCTGAGACAGTGGTGACAAGGTTAAGTGTTGCTGCTGATGCTGCAATCTTCCTGTCAGATGAGCCTCCTATGAACCTGGTCCGGCAGGTACAGGAACTTAAGATTTCTGTATGCTTCGTATTCTTTGTCAAGAAATGAACGGTAAAACACGAGTGGAGATGTTGGTAAATAATGCTGGAAGAGACAATTGGAAAACACAGGGAGTGAACGAACGTATTGCGGACTGAAATCAGCGAGCGAACAGTCGGGCGATTAACATGTATTGACCTATTAATGTAAGTAGGTAAATGTAAGTAAACGTCAAAATGCCAGGGAGGGGTGGAAGAGAAATGGCTTGTTGGATACCTCCCCTGTGTCGACTGGAGTTGGTACCAAAGACGGTACCTGACACTTGACCGGCGACCAAGCGCCTAAGAAGTACATTCCTGGGTGGTATACCTTCTCATTTAGGGGGGCGCTATACTGTACATTGTTCATAATGGGGTTAGGTACCGAGAGCTGGCTTCTAGTGGACGCTTAGCGCTGGTACGGTAGGCAGGTATTTCATCCATTCATCTAGACCCGCCCCTGCAGCGAAACGATTACTGAAGATGGCACGTCAAGCATCCCTTTTGTGTGCCATCTCGAGGTCCCCTTTTCAAGCTCCTTTCATCTGAGCGGTACATGATGAATCTGGTTGGTATTTACCTCAACTTCCTATCGAATTAGGAAAATGATAGGCAAGCTATTCTGCTCCTCAGAGGTTTTGATTCGTTTAGCTTGCATGTAATATCGCAATCGAAGTCTGGATTCCATCCCTACTGCGTCGGCTGAGGGAGCAGCCACGCAGCCTTCCTACCTCAGGTACATACAGGATACAGCATACCAACAGCAGCAGTACATGTTGGCATATGTAGACATTGACAGCCTGGGATGACGCTGCCCGTGGCTGGCACTGTCCTACCATAACATCATCATTCTTACGCATTTCCTTCTATCCCTTTGCATCTGATGTACAGCAGTACAGCAGTAGAGATTATAGAGCAACTTAGTCTAGGTAGATAGGTTAGGTGAGTGGTCGTTTTCATGTGAAGGCCCTTTCCCCCGTCTCGATGTTACTCTCTATCACGAGTTGGTTATACACACCTTTATGTTACTTCGTTCCGAGGTTCAGATAGAGAAGTAGGTAGTACACATGTACCTCCTTATCCATCCACGTACATTTGGGGGGTTTTAGGAAGGCCAGCTCGCACCAGCTTCGGATGATGGCGATCGGCAGAATACCTCCCGGCGGATTGAAATACGTATCGAGACCACCTACCTACTACCACATACCACAACACCCAAGGATTTATGTGCAGCACCCTACTGTTGTAAGGAGGTTATGTTAGTATCTCAAGTACCGTAGCACGACCTTTACATGCAGTCGGTATAGCAGTATTATACGAGTGTCCGGATACCTATACGACAAGACAGACTAGACAGGCGAAAGATAGCGCAGAAACCAACACGCACACACACATCAGATATCGTAGAATGCCTTCGCACACAGAAACGTCATGAGCGCTGCCGTAGATATTCAAACACAACGCCAAGGTCTCTGGCGATTGGCTAAGAATGATGAATTCGCCTATGCATCTCAACGTTCCGAAGCCAAGACGATAGCGAGATCAGGTTTCTGTTCAACGAGCATACCTGCGTCTGGCCGGAGCCGTGGCGTGCAGCAGTTTTTAATTAATTAGCAGCGAGTATATCTGATACCTATCTCGCGTTTACCATGCGGTGTATCGTTCGGCAACGTCAAAAAGTTGCCAACCTGTCTCTGGACGTACTACGCAACGTTTACATAGCTGCGTGCAAGTTGCAACGCAACTCCTACGAGACCAGCCAATGGCAAGCGGAACCTCGCCCCGCACCACAGCATGTCCGACGCCGCAGCTGAATAGGGCTCCCTTGCGTCAAATCAGGGGTTCTTGCTTCTCGAACAGTCCCCATCGAAATGATGTTCCTTTTCCATTACGACTTCACCTCACCTTTTGTCCGTATCAAGGGCATCGAAAGTGGGATCCTAATACCAGAATGACGAATTCCAGCTAGGAATCTATGAACCAGACCATATTGCAAACACCGAGTGATCGAACAAAACTTACATCATCACTGTGGCATAGTAAAATTGCCCCTCATCACGCTAACAAGACCCCTATCCAGAATTCTGACAGACGGCCTACCTAAATCGTGGAACAGGCAACGCCATCAGCCAGCCACTAATTTGCTGAGCGTGCTATGCAGTAATCGTGCAGTACCAAGAACTGTAGATGTAGGTAAAGTAGAATGAGTACAGTATGTACGTGCCTGGCACTGGTACCTACAACAGTGCTTCTATAATTCGGCGTGGCAGGGCGTGGCCCTGCATAGACAATGAAGCTTATAACCCATAGAGGCAGTATAGTCCACGGAGAAATAACCTGAAGTGGACTAATATGATGAGAAATAGCGACGGTTCCCCACAGACGTATGCCGAACATTGCGATGTCTGGCAGAAAAATAGACTGACGAAATAGGGATTTTCGCAAATCCTGATCAAAATCGGTCCCAGTTAGAAGACTAGCATTTCCTCCAAAAGGAAAGGTTTCTTTGCCAGTTTTAATAGGGAAAGAGTACGGAGATGTTTATTCACACTGCTTCGGAAGTAACAAGTTCCGAAAGGTGTTAGAATGGAAAAGGCCAAACTACAACATACATAACTTTAGGTAGGTACCTACAGCGGGTATGCACGTATGCCAGAATGCCACATCGAACTGAAAGATGGGATGGGAATGAACAAGCATAAATTTAGATGCAGATCTTAAGGTCTATATTAGATGCTTAGCTTGGTTATTGTCAGGCACAGCGCGGCTAAAAGTTTCCAAGTATAAATTGTTTCCTGTCACAGTTTGGTTTTACTTAAATGGTGGGGCCATCGGCGTTTCGCTATGAAATCGCTGGATACATAGCAACCACTCATTCTCGAACGAGCAGCTGAAAAGAACAAGCGGTTGGAACATCTCGTTTATCGTTGTTTATTATCGCCCGACTTCTCTATCTCGGCCGTGCTCGGGTTGTTGCACCAGTCGGAATCCACGTTCCTCCCGTTCTGTTATTTTGTGTGTTCTCATACAAGGTATTTAATCCATACAGCAGTACACACATAGAAATCAATGATCGACCCTGCACTGCATAGCATAGCATAGCATTCTGCAAGCAGACGGAAAGAATGAAGAGAGCGCTAGCTAGTCCAGCATATGTATTTTGAATGTATAAGTGAGAAACAAAACGTCAGCGTTAAGTATATGTCATCTACTTCCTATGTAAAATAAAAACAAAATAGAAAAGAATAGAAAACGCTTCTTACACATGTAGCTACTCGCTGTAATGATGGTAGCTTTATGAGACTAAACTTCAATCTGGTATGGATACTACCCAGTTTACCGCCTCTTACCTTTAAGCTCGGAGCTTCCTCCGGAGCCGAGCCCGTATATCTCGACTACGCGGCGTTTCATAAAACCCGCCGACCCGCGCCCTGCCCTGTCCTGTCCATCGGGATGCGCTTTCCTTAGGAGTTATCCATTCATTCTCCGCGCGCGTTTGCTGATTGGAACAGCTCTCTTTGACTACCTCTAGAGGTAAGTAAGTGCCTGTGTAAGACGATGTTGGCGCTTGGAAACATGTCCATCCAATGTTGAACGAGACTAAAACGACCGATAGTATCCGAATCCGAAACAGATGCGAGATATTAATAAGGTATCGCTGTCTATAGTATAGGTCTATCTTGAAAATAAAAGCTCAACAGCTTCTTCACGATTCGGTAGTTTGTTTCGTAGTTTGTAGTTTACACACAGGATCAATCAATCAGTCAAAGACAGCGATAGGAGAAAGCACGCAGTGAAGACGTGAAGTCCATACGCATTTCAACCACACAGTTTATCATACTCGCACTACTAGATATCTATCACAATGAGCTCACTCTCAGACACGAACTCCGCGACCCTGGGGGCTAAATTCCCCGAGGTTACTCTTCCGGACGGTAGCAAAGTACAGACAGGAACTGTCGGGTAAGTACCCCTATGCTTCCCTAGACTCTATACCTGCTGTGAAGATTTTTTTTTTCCCCCTAAGCTAGTATTAAATACATTGAAAATTAGAGCTCTCCTGGTGAACATCCGAACATACAACGCGGCGCACGCAGCGGGCGACACCGCCAAAACTGAGGCCTTGGAGACTAGCTTCAAGACGGCGCTGCCGCTTCTCGACAAAGTCGGTCTCTTTGATCTGTTCAAGCCGGAAGAGTGGATTCAGGGGGACAATGAAGGTCGAAGAGCTGTTGGGCAGCTATATCAGGCATTCAAGGCCGGTCAGCAGAAATAAGATACTTCCTACACCCTACTACTGTCAAGCTGGGTATTGGAAGGAATTACGCGAAGGTAAAATGGGGAAGGTTTCGATAACAGAGGTCCATGTACCCAAAAGATAACAGTGCAGTATCGATATTAATAACTCCCAACTCCTCTTATTGTGGTTACCATAAACCCGAACTTAGGTATCTTCCTCGAAACCATGGGTGACAGACAGCGGTGTTACAGGACTCATATAAATAAGTTATTTCTTCTGCCTCTTCTGGATGTCGTCACCCTGTACCGATTCACCGCCTCCTTCTAAATCACGGTTCCGCTTCAAACCCTTCATCTTCCTCGTTTGCAGGTCAGACAAATCTTGTTTGCCGACGTGAATTCTACCAATCTTGTCACCCATAATATCTGTAGAGATGTTCTTCTTGGTCTTCTCCTCGCCCACTTTCGCCTTCTTCATAGCCTCCTTCCAGACTGCCTCATCTGGCTGCTGGCTGCGGCCAATACGGAAGTCCATTCGCTAGATTCTCAAAGTCAGTAGATTTAATATTTAGAAAATGGACGATGGGGTGAAAGACAACTTACCGGACCCATCTCTTCTAGCTCGACGCGCGGCAGCCGCTGCCCACTTCTCTTAGTATTGAGAAGGTATAGACGTAGATGAACAGTGGGCTTAACATCATCACCAGCCGGCTCATCGGCCACGACAGATACGATGTATTGTAGTCCCTCGACATCGATCTTGTCGCTAGTATTATCCCCCTTGAACATATCGATCAAGATACTCTTTAATATCGTGTATTCGTTGGCCACGGGGCCATCCCACGCAGTTCCGGAAAACAATATCATGGGCCGTAAGCCGACGGCAAATTTGCGAGATTTGAACTGCGCCAGCGTCCGGAAAGTCTCGGGCACTATGTGAAGCTCTATCATATCGAGAATTTGGCTCGCGGCAAAAGTTCGCGCAAATGTAAGAGTGTTCGGGCGCTTTTTGGAGCTAGACCCAAATACTAGCAAGCTCGTATCATTTTTCTCGGAAAAGAAGATCAATGAGGAGGGGTCTTCGAAGGGATGGATGTCGTTCTTTTTGGTAAATTTCTTCGCCAGTCTATTGACCCGTTAGCTAGAACGATTCCTGCCAGAAGGCATTTTCCCAGTGAAAAACTTACGGTTGTCGCAAGGAATGAAGATCCGCAAGCGCATCCTGTACAATCTGGCTACACGTCGTTCCACGGCTATAAAATCCAGTTAGACGAGATGCGGGGAACAGGTATCATCTGTACCAACATACAGAAAGAGAGCAGACTTCGGGTTTTCGATTATCTTTGGCGCCTTTTTCTCAAGAGCCCTCTTACTCCTAGCATTCTTTGGTTTTCTGCGGCAAACCATTAGTGGAAAGGTCACGCATTCAGATCACGCCGGAATATTCACTTACATTTCGCGAAGCATTGCGAATATTGGTTATGAAATTGGTTTGAATTTGTCGCGCATGAATATTCGAAAATTTCAAATAGCATTCATCAACATTCAATTGCAAATGTCGTGTCAATCGGTATTATAGCTTTCGATGCTAACTCGAAATGCGATCGTCTATGTATCTTCATGCGTTACTTGAAATATTTTAGGTGGGGAGACGTTTTGCCGGCAATATGCCCAGGATAAGATCCATTAAATTAGAAATTCTAGGCAGGCGGTGAGAAGCCCCCGGTAATCTGACTGGTCTTTCAGCCGGCGCTAGTTGTCTCCACTATATACGCTATTTACATAATCAAAAGGAGTTGAACATATCAGTAGAAGGTCACGCAGGTGCCATTACAGATTTATATAGTAAAGCCCGAGGCTTTGATTATCTCCGACGTTGTAAAACCATACAAACATTATATAATATAGAAGGTGGCCGGTACTAGGATGCTTAATCATTCTTGTATTTGTAGTAGCATAGAATCCAATCCATAATTTTTAATATTGATCGCGCACTGAATCTGCTCGGAGAGAGTCTATCTAATTCACAATTTGGTCTGTGTAGATTCCTGTTTACCGAAGTTCTCGTTCACCAAGACATATCGGTAACGGGCCTTTCCTTGCTCCAGGTCGATAATAGCCTGGTTCGCATCCTTCAGGGGACGCTCTTGGATCCAGGGCTTGACGTTTTTCTCGGCAGCCACCTGCAACATCTCCTTGATCTCCCATGGAGCACCAGTAGAACTGCCAGTGATGCTGATGCCGCCAAGGAGGGAGAAGACGTTTACTTCGGGGAATTCACCACCGTCAGCAGCTCTGTTACAAATTAGCTATGGCTCAATATTATCGTAGATAGGAATGTGGGATAGGTGCAATCAACTCACCCTACGTGAACGAAGACACCGCCTCTCTTCAGAAGACCGAGATACTTCGTCAAGGGCATCTTCGCGCTGCTGATAGTGCAAATGATGATGTCCACTTCAATACCAAGTGTCAGTGATCCTTGCGCGTCGGAACGGCCGAAGTAAGATAGAGTGGATGGGCAACTTACAAGATCTCTGGTGCTTCTTATGCCAATCCTCATCCTCCTCGGTGGCGATATACTCGTCTGCACCCAGCTTGAGAACGTCATCTCTCTTGGAGTTCCTTCTTGAAATTCCCATAACTTTATCGGCGCCCAGGGCCTTAGCGAATAGTACACCAAAGTGTCCAAGTCCGCCCACCCCGACGATCCCGACGCTCTTCCCAGGACCACACCCGTTCCGCCTCAGGGGCGAAAATACGGTGATACCGCCACATAACATGGGCGCTGCGTCCGCCGAGGATAAGGCATCCGGAATCTTCATAATGAATTGTTTGTTCGTCCGGTGATAGTTTGCATAACCACCATAGGATTTGCCTTCATCGTTGGGGAACTTTGAACCGTATGTGTTGACCATATCGCGAGCGCAGTAGGAATCGTTGCCGGTAGAACACTCAGGGCAGTCTGGCTGTTGGCATGTACGAGCCTGGGCGCCTACGCCAACGCGATCACCCACTTTGACATGTTCCACATTCTTGCCGACACGCACCGCCTTCCCGACAATTTCATGGCCAACACAGCAGGCTGTTTTACAATTAGTACCTCAAATTTCATGAAGACGTTCAATGGGATATACGAACGGTAAGGGGTTGGGAACCAGCCGGAGCGGAGCGTGTGAAGATCAGAACCGCAGATTCCGCAGTGCGAGACTTCGATATCGACATCATCCTTAGTCCACTTCTTTGGCTCGAATGGACCCCACTCCATCTTGCCATTTGCAGAGTCGGGGTTGTGTCCCAACCAACCTTCGAACTTGTAGTCAGCCATTGTGATGATAGGTCTTTTGTGACGTGAGTATTGTTGTTTTCGAAGAGGTTGTAGAACGAAGGTGAAGTGTCGAGTGAACCAAGCAACTAAAATGTGGTGGGTTATACGCCCAGTTTTATATTTCTTCGCCAGCGGAGACAGAGGTTCTCTTGCATGACGTTATGCAGATATATGCTTTAGTACTGAGTAGCGGCCAACGACACCGGTCCCGCCTTCTTAGACACACATTCTACTCTCGCAGGCCCGTATCCACCTATAACTTCAAGTTCGAACTCCTGAGCGCCTTCTCCGTGTACCACAAGATCAGCTTCGCGCCGCCATCTCCGACCCCTGCGCTCTATGACGGGACTTGTACATATCGGCCAAGCAAGATACTTTTGCACGGGAGAGAGGTCTTTAGGAATCGTTACTAACTTAGGTAAAGAAGCCTATAGCCAGCATCTACAGATCTGTACGTACAATGGATAGACTATGTACAGTAGTGCCTGCCGGAGTTAGGGTCTTATCACCCTCACCTTCCCTTAGACTAAACTTTAGTGGAATGCATGGGGCAACGGCACTTCGAACATGAAAGAACAAGGGTTCCCAAGTTGCAACTATACATCTCTACCTGCCCAGCTATAACTTGCGACTCGTCATCTATCAACGCTGGGTCTAGTACAGCAAACTGTACGCGGAATACCGAGTGTAGACGACTCATTCAACAAGACTGACGCCAGCCATATGTCACAATACGTAGATCAGGTTCAACTGAGGCCTGAGGGATTTTATTGCTTGAACTCCTTATCATAGTCTGATTTTTTTCTCTTCTAATAACTAGACACTGATGGCTCTTAACTTGATTACTTAGGATGCGAGTAAGTACTAACTAGCCTAGGGGGTATCAAAGTTTAACGGGAGGGGTTTAGTTTTAGTGAGGGGTACAAGCTCGGCTACTAAGCGCTTCCTTCAGTGGCTTGAAGATATCTTCTTGACTTTTGACTCAGTTGTTTAGTAAGATACGAACCTAGTAAGAGACAGTCCAACATAGAGCTTTAGGCGTTAGACTTAATCTCCGAATATAGTACCATATATAGGTATCCATGTATGCTTATGCGAGTCCACGTGTACGGAAGTACGTGCTTATTTTGACACATATTGATCCAAGTTATCATGTTGCAAAATTTTGCTTGCTATAGTTTGAGGGGTTTTGATTCTCAAGATGCGTTACTGTATTACATAAGGTATAATACCTAACCAACAGGTCTTTTAACGCCGGGCTTATGTTACTAATTCTACTACGCATGTTTGCTATATTCATTGCCTTAGATGGTCCTTAAAACCGAAAAACCCGAATATGTTCTTCTATCTCCAGATCGGCGTTATCTTCACGGCAACAACCTGCAGACACCATGGATGATTAATAGATTATACCAAGGCCCATATTGCTCATCTCATGAAATATACCTTATCATGCACTGCAACTACAGCTGTATGCCGGGCCTACCTATTCAAAAGTGGCAAAAATGTTCCTAGGTTAGGTGAGTATACGTGATGATATCTTGGCATGCTCTCCAACCGGGAAGAACATTGCTCCATGTAAACATCCACAAGCGGGACAAAACGACCCGCATCATAAGCAGTTCGCAGCCTTAGATCATAAGTTTTTTACGTGAGCACGCGGAGATAACACAAAGGCATCTTCATCATAAGCAAAATAAGCAGCCATTCATCAGGGGAACTTGTGTAACTTCGGCGGCGCTCGGCCGTGGGCTTATGGAGGCATGACAACATACGCAGTCCTAGGTGTGCCTAAGACCTATACAATGCGAGTTATTGGCCTGGTACGGATATGGACTTTTATTCTCACCATCGCGACGATAGCGACAGTCCAGGATATAGTAGCAGGAGCAGTTACGAGAGATCGGGCCGCTAAGCTGCAGCAATTGAGGGAGTCATATCGCGTAGAACAGCAACAACAGCAGAAGCCTTTATCCGTCATCTCTGACGCTGATATTACTGTTGCTGCGCAGCGACATCAACCTCATTGGCGGATATACCCTCAAGACGATCGCACATGTACGGCCAACACGACGAGACACTTCACGGGCAGAGTGCCAGTCACAGACGAGAGGGAGCTGTTCTTCTGGTTTGCGGAGAGTAGACGCGACCCCCTGGCCGATCCTACAATTCTTTGGCTGAATGGCGGACCGGCGGGCAGTTCTATGTCTGGTTTCTTCCAGGAGATAGGTCCTTGTGTCCTAATTGACAATGATGGGATAAATGGGACGACTAACGCGACCGTTATTGTCGTCAATCCGGATAGTTGGGTCAATTTTGCCAATGTGCTCGTGCTGGATCAGCCCGCTGGCACAGGATTTTCCACTGCGGCGGGCAACTCCGCGCCAATATCCTTAGCTGAGGCCACTGTCGACTTCAGTGTTTTCGTAGGCGAGTTCGTCGAGAGGTTCCCCGCATATTTTACCCACGGATTCTACGTCGCCGGTGAGTCATTCGGTGGGAGATTTGTCCCGCGCTATGTCTCCGATATCATATCGAGGCAGCAGCAGCTCCGAGGTGAGGAGGAAGATGATGCACTCCCTGTTAGGATAGACGGTATAATCCTCGTAGACGCTTTCATAGATGGCGTCAGCCCCTTTATCGGCCATCACGAATTGTTCTGCACGGACGAGTACCAGGATATCTTGCGCTTCAACGCGACTGCTTGCGAATCGATAGGCAAGGCGATTCCTCGCGCGGAATACCTCCTGAGTGTTTGTCAGGATACACAGGACCCGGTGGACTGCGGTGAGGTGACTCAGTATGTGATGTCGAATATCTACGTATTCCTCGAAGAGGCAGAGGCTACGGGGAATTACACCCGCTATGACTGTACGTCCTGTTTGATGCTTCTAATACGAATCCTCCTTTTGTCTATTTTTTTACGAAATGACAGGGTCTCGGCTAACAGCAGCGGCATGTCAACAGTACGTGAGCCCTGCGAATTAAAGGACATGTTCTGCATACCGCCCATGCAATTATTCCCAGAACCGCACCTAAACAGACCAGACATCCAAAAGCTTTTGGGCTTTGACGCACCGCGCGAGTATCGATCCGTCAACTTCTCCCTGAATGAAATTTGGTCCCAACAACCTGAGATTACTATCCCGACGACACGAAACGTGTCATGGCTGCTCGACGAAGGGGACATTCGGATTTTAGCTTTTAGTGGTGTCTACGACGCAGCGACGTATGTTGACATCGCACTTCTCGTCTTCTCTGTTACCCACACACACACACACACACACACATACACACACAAACACACGCCATTTGCTGCTAATTGTAAGGCTATCGCTAACAAGGCCCAATACAGAGCCACACCAGGCATGTTCCGAGAATTCGACCAACTCCCATGGTCAGAGAACGACGAATTCCGCAAGCAGCCAAAGACCGACTGGTTCTGGACCGATTCTAACGGTTCCTTGGTTAAAGGAGGGAAGATAAAAGGGGTTCAGAAACTGCAGGTTGCTAGTGTTTACGATGCCGGTCACATGAGCCCTGGCGATGCGAAGCCCGCTGTTGCTTCTTTAGTTCGGCAATGGATAGATTGATAGATCACTGACGACGCCTATACATACTTCATGAGGCATGGTAAGATTGTCTATTCTCTCTCTGTGAATACGATATGCGATAAAGAGGTTCTATAATATATGAATGATGACTCAGCCCTCGCAAGTTAAGGCTATCTCGTTCTATTATAAACAGCTAGACCGCCTCTCGACCAGTCTCTCATTTCCCCTAGATGCATGCCGCCCAAGACGCCTATTAGTAGGTAAGGCAAACCCTAGCGCCCAGTGCGATAGCCACCTGCCATCAACACTAATATTTGGGCTTGAATGGGATCGTCGCCAGGAACTTGCCCACATCCCCAGGTACATCAAGCAGCTTGAACAACCACTTGAGCACAATGGCGAAGGACTCGGGCTCGCCCATATGCTTGACGCCCTCGACGAAGCTACAATACAAGTCAGGCACGTTAGCTAGAAATAACCCTCTTTTCCTCTTTCTACCTTTCATTTTTCTTTATTATCTCAACAACGATAAATATGAAAAAAA
>Ga0247782_1000248_pt1 | contig 56692 bp, 50 predicted proteins | sample UWRJL019104C5_FD_179928 | JGI IMG/M metagenome (GOLD analysis project Ga0247782, IMG submission 179928) | Plant litter microbial communities from Arlington Agricultural Research Station in Wisconsin, United States - UWRJ-L019-104C-5 | ecosystem: Environmental > Terrestrial > Plant litter >...
GGGGGGGGGTTTGGTGGGAGGGTAGAAAGTAATATTAAACTCATGCACCATATGCGGGAGATGTTATAAGCTTACTTTTCCTTCCTCGAGCAAAACACTTGTGTGGCTAACTCTATTGGCTGAGATCCCCCCGAAGAGCAGTAGAGGAGACAAGTAGTTCATAGATAGAGTTTGAGGACCCCTGTTTGGGATCTTCGGTCTCGCCTAAGTCTAGGAGAGCAGCAAGCAAGCTGTATGTTCCTGTACTGTAATACATACATACATGCCTGCCTGTGTGGCATAATAAGCTTAAAAATCAGATTCAGGAGGGGAGCGCGGATGTATGGGATAGGAAGGCGAGGCAAGAGGCAAGGCGCAAGGCACAGAATGTCGTGCAAGGGAAGAATGATATCCCTACAGAATTACCTGCTGCGAGGTTAAAAGTAAGTAAACCTAGTAAATAACGTGGCCAGGGCCACCTTTCTGGTCTCGCTTGAGACGACTTACATACTGACATACGTATTGACATATAGACGTACAGACATCTGTACCAGATTTGGTCCAACTTCTGCCAGGTTTGCTTACGTACATACCCGGGTTGATGCATGTACGTTATTTATCCGACGTCCTTTTTCTCGATGCCTTCCAAATCTTTTATTATTATATGTGCAGTCCCGGTATCCGGTGCGGTTTGGTTTCGTCTCGAGGTTGAAGCGTATCTGCACGTACAGTACGGTAACGGAAAATGAACGTACCTGAAAACAATAGAGAACTAGGTTTAGTTTTTATTATGTAAAAACATCTCATTTCCATCATTTACGACATCATCGTCTCATTTCGCCTCGAAAGTGCGCAAATGTTCTGTCCAATCCAAGACGAGACGGGAACCCCCGCGACGACGTAATAAGACGCCATTCCCGGAGTGAGGGAGACGAGACCCAGCCCTCCTTCTATCGAGTGTCTCGTGTCTCGTGTCTCGTGTCTTGTCGGGTCGGCCTTCTTGATGCTGTGACTTTCAGCTGGGCCAAATAGTCTATGTCGGTGTGGGTAGGTAGGTAGGTAAGCAAGATGTTATCTGTCTTATCCACCATTACCTACGTAGCTTGCTTTGGCGTGCTCCGTGCTCGTGGTTTCTATGTACATGCTGCTGCTGGTCCCCCATCCCTACTACTGTAGGTATGGACGTACTGCTGTATTAAGCAATACAGAAGGAAGGCGGCAGCAGAGGGAAAAGAAGTATGGGGCTGTTCCCCATGCGAACTGTACCGAAGCTGGCCAGGATAGGCAGCTGGCGATTGTTGGTTGTGTGTGCCAAGGCGAGCGCCAAGGTTACGCACCCAATGGGTGGTTGTTACGAGTACTGCTGTTGCGAGAACGCCCGTTTCCAAATGGGCCAATGACCGTCCGCATCTGAGACCAGGTGCGTAACCGGCCGCGACTGATGGAGGGAACTTGGTGAACGGGCCTGAACGGGCCCGCTCATCAACCTATGTGTCTCGCTCGCTCATCCTATCTGCTGGCTGTCCGTGTGTCAGCCTGTCTGCTGGCAGAGTCGGATGTAGGACTCCTCGGGATTCTACTACTATAGATGGAGGCGTCGTATAGCACCCTGTGCCGTAATTCTGGAGGAGCGAGCGAACCCGATTGGTGCTATGCTGTAGAGCAGCCGCGAGACGGCGAGGGCTCTGCTACGTAATGCGCCGTTACTAGACATGTACGTAGCTAAGCTGAGTGGCTGTGACACACAGTACCTACCTGTGTCTCCTCGGGGCCGCTTGCCGTTGACTTCCGACGGCAAGAAAGATTTTGTGACTCGGGGAACCTATTTGCGGTAATACTGTAATTACCTCCAGATACTATGTATTCCTATGGATTTCTCCTGTAAGAAACAGTTAGCATGCCTGAACTTCCTTCTACCTCCACTATCAGGAAAAAGCAAAGAGAGAGAGCTACACACAGCAACAGGAAAAGCCTAGAATGCGTGATCGTCAGGGTGTTCCCGTCTTTCCTGATCCGTATAGAGCGCCTTTTTGTCTTCTTTTTTTACTTTCAGGTACACAAGGAGGAAGAGACTGTAGGTACATACATACCAATGTGAGAGAGAGTGGGCGAGCGCCTCCCTCCCCCTCGCTCTCTCTGCGTGTCCCCACCCGGGAACGAGTTGCAACGCGCGCTTCCTATGTACATACACTAGATCAGAATCTACACCACGTTTTTTCCTTGTGCGGGTACTTCAATCTCGCGTCAATTCCAAATACCGTCTTCTTGTCCTGGACGCTGATTAGCTGGACCCTTCGAGGGATTCGCCTCCATGTGAGCCGAATCGAATCCTTCAGCCTACAGATCTAAATAGCTAGGGTTTAGTGGACTCGAAGCTGACCAGAAAGGGCCAAGTCTGAAGACAAGAGTGGCGGGGGGGTAACAAGACTGGGTTATGGGGAGGGGGACCCCTTGTTACTGGGAGGAGGAGGGTATCAAGGTCGTGTGTGGTGGGTTACATATTTAGGGTAGGTACAACCTAATGTTGTCTTTCTCGGCAACCTTATTATATTACGCGCAGTAGCCTGTATGTTGCGTATGGAGGCTATAAAGGGAATCTGGCTACGCGCTAATTGGCCTAGTGGCAGCGCCGGTGTAACCTGACTTCAACATGTCCTTAGGTACTTTATACCGACTTAGTACGCCGAACTTACAGCGAATTCAAGTTGGCAGCGGCTTGCATAGGGCCTGCCCAGGAGCGGAACCGTCGCGTACTCTTCGTTACCTCCTCCCCTTCCATATTGCCCGTATTCGATCTACCTACATACATACTTGTTTCGACCAATCCTTACCTGCGTTAGGTTGTCGCTCAGTCACTCACTTACTCCCACCCAACTTTATCTGTTAAGTAGCTTATCGCTAGCATGGGGTCGCCAGGGGAACGAGAGATAAAGTACTGAGAGCGGGCTTCTAGAAAACGCCACGGTGTGAGAACTAGACGAAATAATCGGTGCTTCTTAGCAATTCAAGCTTATTCAGTGGGGTCTGGCCACCTTTTACACCCTCCATTATTACAACCCGGACACCCCCCCGTAGAGGGAGAAAGGTCAACAATCTGCTTTACCAGACGGACTACGGGTGATACTTAGGATTGTCCGATCTAGGTACATGGAGGCAGAAGGCGATGGCTGAGTAGGTAGACCGGTAAGTAGGTAAGGTAGACAGGTAGGTAGGTAGGTAATGGCCTATATGGCTAGGTAATATATCGTAACAAAGAATGGCCCAGTTGTTGTCACTGGCTGGTTGCCAACGTCCGGATGTGACCCAACACCTACCACAACCTTCGATGGGCCGGTCGTAGTAGAGATAAAGTTATGTATGTTCAGCATTTCGATGTCATGTCGATTCGCTTAAGGGACTCTGACACCGGCGCTATAATGCATGCTGCCTGGTTATAGATGTCTTAGCGGCCGACCCAAAACGACAGGTACGAGTGATGATGTCGGCTCTTGTGACTGGATGTCCTTTGTGTCGTGACAGGGTACGTAGGTAACCAAAAAATACAGAAGAAGGGAAAACATCCTGAGTTGCTGAGTCGTCGATCGGTAGAGCATGCCGTATCGCCATCCCAGGCCGTGATCTGTCAGAACCTATCGGTGCTGGCAGCTCAAGGCATAACCCGCGTTTTAAGTCACAAGGGTCTGCCCATGTAGCAGGTCGTAACCAGCATAACAGGCGTGACGCTGACAAAAACTCAACATGCACGGACCTTGCGTCACGTAGAAACTCGGGAAACAATGACACACGCATAATTAGGCATTAACGTAATTCTGTATTTTTCTTTGAAGACTATCTTCCTCTAGCTATCATAGCACGCAGCTATCTTAGTAACCACCCTCCTTCCCCAACTATGTACTCCTCTTAGACGTAATCATCAGTAGCAGCAGCAGATAGATGTAACCACTTTCAGACACACACACACACAACCAAGTCCTCTCTATAGCTTTTTCGCGGGGACAGGATAGGAAGGCGCTCAAGCGAGCAGTCTTCGTTGAAAGGGGGTATCCGAAGTCAATTCGCGCCACAAACCCCGGTTCTCGCCAAATTCCAGACCCGGCCGTCTCTCATGAGACTTATCCAAACCAAAAAAAAATAAAAATAAAAATAAAAATAAGATTCCCAAGCCAAGCCAGGCCAAGCCAAGCCAAGGATTAAGAAAAAAACAGTATAACTCCCCAATATGCATGTAATACCAGGCCCGTCATCAATGCATGTGCACGTGTGCGCTGAGAAACAAGAAACTAGCGAAAGGAAAAAATGAGGAGCAGATTCCTTTCAGCTGTCCATGTTGACTTCTGCGCCGTGCTTGAGCAGTAGCTCCACAATGTCGGTGTGACCATTGATGATGGCCCGCTGAAGGGGCGTGTAGCCAGCGCTGTCCCGTACGTTCACTGAGACATTGCATTGCTTGAGGATAATTCGTAGCGTGTCGATGTGACCGCCGGCGACTGCGAGGTGTAATATCGGGGCATTGGCATCAGGGAGTGATCTTGGTGCCCGGCCAGGGTTGGCACTGCTGGCGCTGAGGTTGGGGTCTGACTGCGTCCTCGCTAGTCCGTCTGCACTCTGCATCTGCCAGGCTGAAGCGTCGTCCATGTTGGGCGGAGAAGGATAGTGGAACTCTTCAGAGTGTGGGTGGAGGTCGAAGTGCGCTGAGTAGACGGCCATCTGAGGATCCGGAGGCATCATCATGACTCCCACTCCAGGAGGGACGTGAAGGTCCATTGGAGATCCCTGAGAAGCCATCCACGGGGAGTGAGGGCTTTGGGGTGTTTGCGTGGGGCTGCCGACGCTACGAGGCAGGTTTGGGCGTGATCGCTTCGACTGGGATGACGTGCGTCTTGACTTCAGGTGCTGGCGGCTTGCAGGGGGAGACTTCATCATACCGGGAGCGCCACCGAACCCATCAGATGGGTAGTCCGAAGTGAGCGGCTCGTCATATGGAGGTGGAGTGTCGATTTCTGTAGGAGAGATCAAGCCAGTCATGAAGCTCTCTTGTGCCGGCGCAGCAGGCCACTCATGGAAATATCCTCCCACCCATTGGTGCTCTGATGATGGTGTGTTGACAATCTCGAAGCTGGGTGGTGATAGGGAAGATGTGGGCATGGCAGAGGTGCTGCTATCGGGAGGCGTGCACGGCGTGCATGGCGTGCTCTGTCTGCTGGTATTACTAGATTCTGGCGTCTCCTGAAGCTTCTTAATCTGGTCTCTCAATTTCTCGACCTCGTTCTTCTGCTCCCGCATCTTGCGCCCTGTTCCTCGAGTCAGTGACGGAGCCTTATCATTGCGACGTGAAACAGGACGTGTGTCTGTATATATAGGATATAAGGGGTAACTATGTGGCGTGTTAGGAGTATCTGTGTGAAGACGTACGGTAGGCGCGCTGAGCGAGACGGTTCTGAATTCTCCTGCGTTCTGCAGGATCCGCCATCTTGCTGAGGTCCTCGTCAGGCTTCATCATGTCTGCATACAACGTATCCCGGAGACGCTCTGGTCTCTTGGTGGTGGTGGTAGTAGTATTAGAGGTTGGAGTGGTAGCCGCCATTGCTCATACAAGTGACGAGTGAGTGACGATGTGTGTTACTGGTTCAACTTGGTAGTCGTTGAATCGAACAAAACAAGAAGTCAGTCGTTTGAGCGAGCTCGTGGAAATTTCAAATGTTGTCGAGGGTGGAAATGGTCAGGACTTTATGAGTCTTTGCTAGGTTGTGTTGCGCTTGCGTGCAACCTAGCAGAGAGTAGTAATACATATAGAGAACATGTACTCCCCTGGCTAAGTATGTAACAAAGTATATGAGGTTCCTTGCAGCAGTATGGTGGGGGCGTCTGTGAGGGTGTATACCTATAAAAACAGGGCGCTATCTGCCAAGGCAAAACGAATGCATGGAACTACTTCACTCCCCGAGTCCCCATGCTCGAGAGAGTCTGAGTCTTGGAAAGAGGGGACTCTAGGGCAAGCAGGGTTCATCTTGGGCGAATAGGCCCTTTGCCTAACCCTGTCATTCTCCTGAGAGACTGAGGCCTGAGCCCCATTGTGCTCCGCCGAATTGCGTTGCGTCTCGTAGCGTCCGGTTGGACACAGCGGAATTGAACGTATTCCGTATCGACCTGTGCTTGCTCAACCTTTGGTTTGCTGCCAGTTTGAGCAAGTGAGTGCCTGTCAAGATACAGGAGTGAAATAACCAGATGCACCTAATTTCCCATGGCTGTTCGGCATCGTAGCCAGGTCTTACCTTCTGGCTCACCTACACCCGGGGGGACAGTATGCCGGTATGCCAGTATGCCAATATGACCGAATGGAATAAAATAAGATAGGCCATGGACATCGATTATCCTGGGTCCAGACTGCGAAGGAGAGGTATTCCTGTCGAGATTGTCAGGTGCCAACCCACATCGGAAGCCGCAAAGGGCCTGGTGTCTGTGGCTTTGATCCTACAGATCTGTCGGCACACCAAGGAGAGCTACTAGTTGATGAGTGACACGGCCGCATTCCAATCCAATCCAATCCAGGGGGCCATGATTCATTACCCACGAGGTTCAGGGTATCGGCAAAGCATCACAACGTTCTGTTCACGGTGGCTGTTGCCGGTAGCTACTACAAAGAGACGACTGGATCTCATAATCACGGTGCGATTACAAACACTCCAGCGTGGAGCCTAGTAGGTAGGTATACTAAGTAACCCCAAGCAAAACGCAATCAATAGTATCCGGGTCCAGAAAAGCGGTTGAACTTCGGGGCTGGAAGTCGGGGTACACGAAGGCCCGTCACCGTTTGACAGCCTGACAGCACACACCGGCACAGCCTGACGTACGCATGGGAAAACCCGTCCTATACGTGATAAGACACCAGAAGATGGCTTCGTCATCTCCTCCAACACAGCCAGGACATACCGCACCAACTGCCGTCGCGGTTGTGAAAGCAGGTAGGAAATGACGACACGAAAGAGAATGCGAGGATCAGTCAAGAACAAGCCCACTTTGCAGCCTCCGGCCGCGTGATCTTGCGCAGATCGGAGCTCTGGATTGGACTTCGAGTCCGAATCAGATGGGCAGTAAGACAGTGAATTACCTAACCTACCTAAGTAGTGAGTGGGTGCGGATTCGCGGAACCCGTCAGTAGCGTCCAACAGTCTCAACATCCAAAGTTAACGTTGTTAACGTTTATCAGAGGCTATTCTGGCTCTAAGGCGGATCCAGTTAATCCAGGGTTAAGTAGTCCCCGTTTCCGTTCCCTCAGAAGGGATGTCTCTGTTACCATTTATGGGTGGGTTAATTTCCCGTAAGCGGAGCTACACCATATTCTGGATAGCTTCAGAACCGAATACTACCCCCCAAAAGAAGATTCTCCAAATATACCATTTTCGGCGGCTAGGCTAGTAGTCTATTTAGTTGCTCAATGGTGTCTGGCTGTGTCTTTGACAGTCCCTACAGAAGGGATTTCACGAAGAATCCGCTAATATCCTAGGCGCTCCAGTAAGTCTATAAGTGCTAAAGCTAGTAAGTCAGTGAGTTCTCCCCATGCTATTCTCGGGTTAGATAGGTACGTAAGATAGATGGGACTTGAGTACCTACAATGGGTAACTTGTGCTATCCCTACCGGTAATTAAGCTTAACACCAATCATGGGGACGGTCACTTCGAGCCTTATCGGAGGATGCTAGGTAAGCACTTACCGGAGTCAAGGTGTTACCGTAAATGTTGATTCTTTTCTGCTTATTTACCAATAATTATTTTGTCTCTTTATTCTCGTAAATTCTATGCTGTACTTACTCTCCCGATGTGACACATGATACTTCGCTCTCGTACAACCTATAGTTTGGTTACATACTGTAGTAAGGTAGACTGTTACCACCCTGGCTCCTACAGGGCTCCTCTTGTTATCTTTGCGAGGTTCGCAGGACACACAGGTTATGTGCTGCAGCCCACAACCCCATGTGGCAGGTAGGTAACAGAACGATACTTCACCTGCAACTCGTGTCACTGCAGTAGGTAGTAGTGCTAGCATCATCGGCTGCACGCAACAGCGGTTCTTTCTAGTTTCCGTGTCTGCTTTTGTGGGTGTAAGCCTCCTTCACTCCTCACGCCATATCAGCGTGATTTGTTGTTTACTTCAGTAGGTATCTAGACTGGAGCCGACTGTGTTAGACCTAGCTTGGCTTGCTGCTGGATGACCCTTCTTGATCATCTCGACTTACATGACTGCATAATAGACTGCAGGGTTAGATAAGCCAAGCCGACCTAATCTTCAGCCAGAAAGAGATTCTACAGTAGGGCAGCTACGAGGAGGCGATTCCTGGATCTACATAGCGTGCGCAAGCACATCTCGTGTCTTAACTACTCTAAAGTAAACTATTCCACCTGCTAAAGTAATACACTGCTACTAGTCGGTATTTTTATGATCATAGCTGTAGTAAGGGTGAATGAAGCTCGAGCACCGAAGGACGTACGGCATATGATTCAGGTATATCCTTCTACTGTCCGATACCACCAAGTTGAAGGATTACATATCGTATCACGAGCTTAGTGGAAGGTCGCATAAACTGTGTTAAAGTAACGTAGATACTCTTATGGTAGGAGGCGTTGGGCGGACGTGTTGCTGGAGTCCTAGTACAAGTATGTAGGCAAAAGAGCGGACACACTGTGTTTTCTTGGTACGGATTTGTTCGACGTGGCGGCTGGGCGTCCTATGCGAGCCAATACCGCCTCGATTGCTTAGGCTAGTGGCACTCGATCTCACATAAGATCAGAAGCGCGGATAATTAATGTATTCGGCTGGTACGAAAACAGAACTTTGCCCGTATATGGGACTAGAGGACTATACACATTGCGGTCGTGTCTCCGCCTGGCTGTGAGCAAGATTGGGGGAATCGGTCGGCTTGTGTTGGAAAAGAGGATAGCCGAGAGGGTGTAAGACTGCACAGTGTATGAAACACTTGTGCCCCCGGATCTGCTTGTAGGACGTGAGCATGTAGATCTTGGTTGAGTTAATCTTTATGCAAGACAAAAATAAGAAAATAAGCATAAACAAAATTAGCAGCATCACACATGTTGCCCAGACTTTCCGGTCAAAGTATCTATATACGGCGTCAAAGATTAGCATACCGTTGACCGCCCCAGAATTTCTTCTCGGCCCTCCATCCCAAGGTTTTATTCGGTACCGAGGTAAGTCGCAATATTAGGTAAGCCATAAAAGCATGTTAATTAGGGGCATATGTATACGCTCTATGTATTTATCTAGCTAAAATACTCCACGCCCAGCTATATACCTAGTCATAACGCGTACAATTAATACCTGGATGCTATACGGGAAGACCCAAGTCCTTACCTAATTCATGGTATAATAGTGTAGAATCTGGCAGTGGCTGGGATTCATCTTTTCGAAATGAAACTCCTGCATGTACCTGGTAGAGTGGGCCTCATATTCTCAAATACTACCACGCCTTTCAGCAGCACTGGATATGCATAAGAAAAAAAGTAGCAGGCAACCCAGAATGAGGTAAGGAAATTAGACAACACCATACATAGGTAACTAGAACGCCAAAGAGTCTCGAGTCTCGAGTCTCGAGTCTCGAGTACGGACCTGCGTCGTTTCATCGCACTACTACCTAATTAAATAAACGACGGGGCAAATCTACGTGGAGGTGGCCAAGCAAGGCAGTCGGAGTCGCCTCGACCCTTTTCAGCTCGTCGTGTTGGACCATGATCGTGCCGTCGCATAGTTACATCGTGGCATCGATCAACTAACGACCTTGATCTGGCGCTGCAAGAAAAGAGTGTAGCTGAGAGAGCCAACAGGAAGATGGGGCTAGAGGTTCATTAGCCCATAGCTAGGTCTCCTATCTACTAGTATTAGTCTAGGGTTGAGGCAGGGCCCTTCGATCTTGGAACATCTGTCGATCACAGAAGAGCTTAAAAACAACAACAACAATAACAACAACACGGCCGGATAAGACATGCATTGAAATTGGTTTGGGGTACCGTCTGTGCCGCAGAATAGAAGCGCTAGAATACGCTAGAAGTCATACCGAGGTAGGGATCACAACCCGCCAAGCCCATTAAGTAAAAGCTCATTCGGCATGTAGGGATAGGAATTAGATTTCGTAATTCTCGGTCTTGACGATTGAACCCTCGTTTCACCTGATTCTACAAATACCAAGCTAGCCCAATACAAAGTGTTGAGCAGGGTTGATGATGTAAAGCGAAAGGGCTGGGTGCGATTTGGCTCGACCGCCGGCATAAGTCTCTTTCAGGGCTTATTAGTGCTTCCTAGGGCTTACCGAAAAACGACGTTGTCACGTTCTCTTTGGTCCGTTGGTTTGACTGATTCGTTCGTTTATTTACTTTGTGTGCAAACAACGAATCGATCGAGCCAGTCATTTGGGACTCGTTCTTCGTATAAGGTTGTGAGGACCTGAAACTACCTATACGTAGACCTAAACTATCGTGGAATTTAAGGTTATTAGGACTAAAAATAGGGTCACGGGAGTCACATCATCCCGTAATAAATAAGCACATTGGGGGGTGGGAGGGTCCAGCTGATTGATTGAGGCGGGAGTTCAGATTGGCTTTGATAGATGGGCGAGACCCAACATCCAATGATATCACACCATGGGATTCGCCTACTGCTCAGCACTTTAGTTCTACCAGTACAATCGTACAGGCAAGGTACGGTAATCTAAATTTGTTGTACGTAGGGTTACATAGTTGGGTACCTGCCGACGACGACCCTCCTCGTTCAATCTAACATCAGGAACACTTTGGAAGCAGCCAAGAAGTTTTCAAAACTGGTTGTTAAGAGATAGAATCAATGCTCAGGGAATGCTCAGGGGAAGGCAGGTTATTGGACGAAGGCAAGGCCAAAGATGCGCTACCTCAGGTGCCCAGACAAGTACCTGTCCACAGTTGAAACGTCCGAACCATGTGTATTGGTTACATCACGTAATTCCACTGAGGAGCCCCACCACAGCAGACGCTATGCAAGCAATCTTCGTTTGGAGAGATGGAAGGACCGGATTGGCTAGGAAGCTGGATCAGCATCCAGGTTCACCCAGCTCTCATACACGTCCGCCACACACAAAACATCACAGAGCACTGCAGAGCACCACAACCATCACTGACGGAATGCTCCCGTCTTCGACGCCGAGGTGACCTACCTAGACACATGCTATGTCATGCCATGCCATGCTGTGCTATGCTGTGCTGTGCTGCTAGCACAGATCGCCAACATCATGGGAGAACCTCCCCTAAGTTCTCCCACACGTGTTGCCCAGCCCTACAATTCTTACCTAGGTATTGCAGGCAGTGGTGTCTAGCATCCGTGCTACAGCATCGCCACTGCACGAGGCCGCGATGGGTCCTTGGCTCACACGACCTACCTACCTACCATAGACACACGCCTCTGCCGCTAGACAGGGCTTCGAGAAGTCTATCATCGTAGCTCGGGTTTATAAGCCTTCTGCAGAGGACGATGGATGAGGAAGGGTGGCTTTCTAGCCCCCATCGGTACTTTCAGACAGTTCTAATGGAGCTTAGGTCATACGAGCTTCCTTCACCCTTACAAGCGTTTATGGTCTACCTCGCCTGTGTTCAAACTTAACGTGCTGTCCTATGATGCCGCCAAGCCCTTTCTAACCGTTATTCAACTGCCCTTGCGCGATTTAGGCGATCTAGAACCAGCGCGCGCTTGGGATTACTTATCGCACAAGTTCCCCTGAAGAAATCAAGCAACATGGTCAACGATTGCAATTGGCAAGACTTTGCCTTTCTTTTCCTGTCATTCCATACCCTCGAGCAAGTTTAAACAAGCAAACTACCTTAACAAGTTAGTCTCGTGGAATCTCAGCCACTGACGCTTCCCCTAGCGTTTAGATACCGAAGGATCTACGCCACTGACAAAGTATGATAAGACTATGGTACCGAGTATGTACTAGCGCCCGAATATCTAGCTCATGATATAGATACCTAATTATCTCTGAATGAAAATTATGGCCGCGCGCCAGTTAGCATTCACCTAGGCTAGGTCTCTGCTTCCTTTCTCTGAAAAGGCGAAGCGCGCGGGGCAAATTACGGTATTCACATACTGTTCAACATTGGGGAAAAAACAGTATCGGCGCTGAGCGAAACCCCGACTAAAGGGAAGTGAGTACGAACGAGGTAGGAAATGAATCCTTCTCAATCTGAAGTCAATCGACGCGAGTGCGCAGGCGAGCCTACCCAGTCGGTGGTATTATTCCGAAAGCCGAGCCATCTTCTGGTGATGGATCGTACGTATAGAAGTTATCCAAGCCAAAAGGCGAACGTCATCCATCGGGTACAACGCTCACTCTAGCGTTATGAACAATCTGGTTAACCCAGGTGCCAACGTACGTCCATATAGCCTACAAGATACCTGGAAGAATAGGGCAGCGAGACCAGATTACATGGAAGGATTTCGATGGCGCTCGAGCTGCATAATCAGTTTCGAGTTGTGCATAGTAAAATGGCATTTTGCCCCCTCGAATTCTTCAAAGTGGAATCCTACGGGACACATGGACACATGCAAAAACCGGACATGCACCCATAGCCCGCCTTTACTAACCTACGTACTTATTGCTTGCGAACCTCGCATAAAGCCCGAAGGAAGAGACGTAAGTAGAGACAATAACTAAATCGAAAGAAACAAAGAAAGACAGATGCCGTCGCTACCAGTTGTCTACAGTTACTCATAGTCGCTTTCATTTCCCTTGTATTTATGTCTAACCTGGGCCGAGAATCGGCGCGGCGTATAAGTGAGACGGACGTCATGAGAGATGCCCCTCGAGTTAGAAATATTTCACATCTCGATTGCCCCGTCAGTGTAAAAGAATATTCTTTGGTGTGTGTGGCAAGCCCTAGCGCCTATATGTCGTTCTGCCACCGATATAGATCGGATTATATTCTCCCTTCACGACGTATTGCCTAGGGGAGCACGGTAAGGCCGTTTGAACCGCAAGTGAGTCAGCTATGTTAAGTCTTTTAGCGAGACTTCAGGCAACCAGACCAAAAGAGTATCGACCCCCTCTCGAAGGATGAGCTAATCATGCGGCTGAGAGGTGATTATTCAAGCCTCTTTCAACCCAAGACCAAATCGCATCATCTTATTGATGGGAATTCCTACACGTGGCGCCCATTAGCCCTGGTTTGGTTTGATGTGGTCTCATACACAAAGCCATACCCCGGGCCCCCGGCCGACTAACGGTCAAATACATACATGCTAGCCCACCTACCTACAGCATACTCAGGTACAACTGTGCTTCTGTTTACAACTGCATGTCTTTCGGGTTCTTGAGGCGCCTGCATGATCCGGTAGTCTGAGTCGATGACATGCCACCAAATGGTTTGTTACATAACGGCTACCTGCTTAAGGACCTGCTTAGCTTAAGCGACAGGACATGCATACTGTAGATGGCAAGCAAGCACATGGCAACCCGCGAGACATGCGGTCAGCCAATACGCATGTGCTGAAGAAAAACCCCGACATTACATCGCTCCAAGCCATAGAGGTTTATAAGTAAGGTTGGGTGGTCAGCTCTCTTCCAGTCTTCTCACCTGGGCGAACCTGTTAAGTAAGTAGGCAGTCTTGTCCAATCGCGAGCTGTGTTCCCAAGCGGAGCGACCGTCGGTATAGTCACAATATTACGGAAACCTTGAATGAGGTAAGCTTTTTTTTTCTTGTAAGCGAATACTACCTCACCACATCTTCACCACGTATCGGATTAGCTACCTAGTAGAACTGGGCCTGGACTAAGACCTAGGCCTTCTTTCTTTTGAATGCTTTTTAAGTACAGTAGTACAGCAGTATGTAGATACTGGAGAAAGTGAGGGAGAGGGTTCTCTCGCCGCTGATCTTCGGCGATCTCGGGCATTTCAATAGTTATGCGATGCAATATATTGTCAGGGAAAGGTAAGTATATAAGGTAGTATGTAGGTAAGCGTAGCTGTACATTGCAAAATCGAATCGAGTCGATTTGGGGCCGATTGTTCGCCATCATCGAGCCCATCCCCAGTACCCCAGGTAGGTTTGCATCCACGTATAACATGTATGTAACAGTTGGATATTACCCTCCTATACCTTAGATAGGAATCAGAAGCGTAGTTTTGCTGTTGAAGAATTTTTTTGGACAGGTGAGACAACATATAGGCAGGTAGGCAGGCAAGAGGCGGTTGGTTGATCTGTATACAGTAACCTAGTAGGTATGTCATGGACCTGGAGCTGAACTAGATTTCCGTTCCCAGACGGAAGAGTAGATGGACGTAGGTAGAAACTCACATGGCAACTAAGGTATATTCAGCGTCTTTCTTACAGTATTAGTGTCGCGGATAGCATATACACCGTTAACTCCAATCTGAATTAACCTTTTTTTGTTCCCGTCACATAACTTACACTTACCTATGCTCGACTTTTTTCTCTTACAGTATCTACCAGGCATCAGTCAGTCAGTTAGTCAGTTTCATCATCCCATACGGTCGGCATAATCTATCTACCGTATGCGTCATCTTTTAAACCATACACAGCTATTACGTAGGTACGTATGGTATCCCCTAAGTCCTACAAGAAAAGAAAAAAATATATGTAATAGCCTCTAGGGGATAACAAAGAAAGAGGCTTTGCTTGCGCGTAAGGCCCCGACGGGGTTACCACTTATGTAATTTGCTTTTTAATTCACCTACATAGGACCGATATGCTGCCTAGGTACCAGACTTTTCTTGCCTCTCGTCAATGTGTTTTTGTTCTTTTGTTTTTTTCTTTTCTTTTTATTTTATTTTGTTTATTTAACTACTTATTTTCTCATTTCTAGTCTCGAGGTTACCTCGCCTCTCCTTGCCTCACCTGACCTGACCTGACAGCTTAAAATTGTAAGAGGGTATATGTATGAATATGTATATGCAAGATACGTCCACACCTCTCGCCTTTTGCTCCTCTGCTGCTGCTGCTGCTGCTGCCGCTGCTGACGCGCGCCGCGCTACACCGCAGTACATACACCAAAGAGAAAGAAGCGTTATATGCACGTTATGTATGTAACATGTGTATGTCTATGTATGTAGGTATGTATGTACCTCTGTATCAGTATATATATATGCAAGCTCCTATGCATGTAAGAAAGAATGATATACCTAATTAGGCAAACATGCTCGCTGTCGGGCCAATTGTTTTTGCTCTCACGCTCTCTGTTCGTATCATGTCATGTCGGTCATCTTTTGGCGCTTGTTACACGACATCTGGCTACCAGGTAAGGTAGGTATGTATGTACGTAGGTAAGAAAGGCTAGGCGATCTCCCTCCCCAAGATGCGATGGACCAAGATATATGGTAACATCATCTCATCCCACGTGTTTGACAAGCATTCCTTCGTTTCTCCTCAGCTAGATTAGCTGTTTGTCGATCCGTGGTACGTCGCCTCACTGTATATAAGCTTGTCCTTTCTGTGAGTCTACCCTATTGGTTGGTTGGTTGGTTGCGCAGCTGAGCTAGCTGACAGCTTTTCTTTTCTCTTCTTTTCCTCGCCCGGTTTATCTCACGGTGAGGTTTGGGGTAGCGTGTGAGGTAAGAGGTGGTTTTAAACTTTTTTTTTTTTCCTTGCCACTCCGTGACCTGTGAATAAGGTAAGGTGCGATAAGGTTATACAGATATGCGACCTCTTAATCAATTTTCTTGCGCATCCGCATCTGCATCTTTTTGTCCCGTATCGTCTTGTCTCCTATCTTCTTCCCGTGTCATTTTAACTTACATAAGGTACCTGATGTACGCTTGTCTCGTTTCATCGCATCCTGACGGATGGGATTGAAGATCGATGGTTAGATGTATGAGGAAACTGATGTATTTATTCAACCGGTGAGTCAGTCGGTCAGTTATTGCTTAATTAACCGAGGAAATAAGTTGTAGCAGAGGACCGATCGCTTGATTTGGTGAGCGGTTGATGTGTTTTCCGCGCGCGTGTTATGTATGTAGGCACCTAACGAACCTCGGTAGAGTTGACTGATGTAAGTGAGACAAGCGGCAAATAGGACATGATGATACGCGGATGGTGACCCTCCTTACATACGCATCATTCATTTCAACGGCTTTGAGAATTAGGTAAGGGGTTGCTGGGGAGAGGTAGGTAGGACCCTTAAACTTAACGCTTAATACAAATACATACACGCACACAGGTCTATATACAGCCCTGTGATCTGTAGATCACTTCTGACGTGTGATGTCTACCTGTATGTACTCCAGTAATCTCCCGGCGGTCTCTCGGAGTCATTTTAAAAAATAAAATAAAAAATAGGCGAGCGAGGCCGAGCGCCGCGTGGGGAGGAAGATAGGCTATGCAGGCTACCGTTATGTAGGTTGGGAATGAGAAAAGTATTTGGAAGGCATCCTAGATCTTGAGGATTCCCATCCCGACAAGTGACCGTGTCGCGTACGCCACAGCCTTCGGCAATACGCGGGCCAGCGAGCCAGACGTGCGTCTTTTGGTAGAAGCCTGCCCGGCAGTTTCATGATTTAACTTTGAATGCAAGTTTCCAAATTACCAGATCCCGAATGCCCGAACACGTATATGTAGGTATTTGATGAAGGATACCCGTATTGGGAATTACGCTGCGCTCACACTGTCCGCTCGGGTCATCCCGCCGTCCCGCTCGGAGAAAGGAAGGAAGGACGGGAAGGAGACGGCGTGTAAGAATATGAATCTTTATGTTTATGTAAGTGCTAGGTTAAATAAAAGAAGGATGAGGAGATGGGATGGTGGGGTTGAGAGGGAGGGTGAAAGGAAGGACCAAGATCATTTGATTTCTCATGTCAGAACCTTAGGTATGCAGATTTAAGATTAGTTATTGTGAGGAGGGACTGAGGATGAAAATGAAAAAAATGAGAATAAGAGCGTGGCTATGTGACCGCCGTTCTTGCTAGTTGAAATAAACTTTCGGGACAAGTGTTTCACTGCAAGTACGTGCTAATATTATTTTTGACGGTATTGGATATTGGGCCTGGGATTGTGGCCGTTGCTGGGAAAGCTTGTGTCGGTTGAGTTGAAGCGAATCAAACGACCTATCTATCTACCTCTCATATAACTAGGGTCCCGTGAGCTTACAAGACTCCGCTCATGAAGACAGCTGAAGAGGATATTTCAAAAAAGTGTCGCAGAGTCGTTGATATGTAAACTTGGACAGATCATGTGTAACTACGCAACTGAACAAACTTCGCATCGTGAGCCCCATGAATACATTTCTACCCTTGTCAGTCGGCCAGTCCCTCTCCCTAGATTCCTACCGCATCCTAAATGCTCCTCCGGCATTCTTCCGCGATAAGTAAATCTAGAGAAAGAATAAGTGCTGCCGCATTGTATCACGTAGCCCGAAATAGACCCGTAGTCAAGGGCTGCTAGTAGGCAAGTAAACAACTCTTCCTAAGTCATATACTTGGCTCAAACTTCTCAAGACGTCGAGAACAATTTGAGAAGGCGGGTACCTGAGAAGTATACGCATACTTTGATTCTCTGCTCTTCATTTGCCCTCCTTTTCTCTCCCTCGCTATAGACTGGCCTCATACCCTTTAGCCTAAGGAGTTTGCAAAGTCGCGGATTATTTACTTACTTACCCTCCTACTCCGCTTACCCTGTAAGATAACTACCGCCCTTAGGACATCAAACACAATCGATGGCGATTATCATTAGCTATCGTACCAGTGTTTAAGACAAGCTCGCCCCGATTACCTTCCCAACCCTATTCATGCAAAAGCCCGATGAAGGGACGGTTGGCTGACTGACTGTTGATCATTGGCTATTGACGGAGCACGTACGTGGTTCTTAAGTACGGACTACAACTTCGAGGCGAGCTCGAGACAAATTATTCGCCAAGTCAATAACGTCTCTCTTGTGCATAGCTTACCGGCTCACTCTCTGTCATCTCCCTATAGCAAGTATCTTGATCTGATCTCAACCTCGGTGCTACGGGCATCTTATAATAGGCAACTCGAAGTAAGAACTACCGACGTCTCCGAACTCTGCCTGATTCGCATGACATGCCATAGCCACTCCGCTGCTCTCCGCATCCCCCCCCCCGGGGGCCTGAAACTACTCAGTAAGTAGTAGCAACTGCAATGTATCAAAATGATACGACAGTCTCCAATGCTCATATGTACCAAGGCCGTAATACCCTATGTATGCTATTATCGTAAAAGATAGGCACCCAATGCATGCATGATAACCATACTTAACGCCAAAAGTGAGAAGATTTCCTTGCCCCCAATGCCGCAACGTCTTCTATATCATCAGCATCTAATGAACCGTAAAGCCCAAATATGAATGAGAAAGATGTGTATATGTATCCTAAAAAAAAGCCTCATGTTGCTGCGGCATAAGAGAGTCGGGGCAAACAACGCCCTCGTTTAGACTCTAGGCAAAGCCTCACTGGCCATCCCATCGGTGGTAAGGTCGTTAGCTAAGTTTTCTTGATCACCCCGTTCTCGCACAGGGATCATGACATAGCCTTCTTCCTGAAGAAACACTGTGGAATGGGTTAGTTATGGCCACTTGCCGGCAATAATGTAACTATGGACTTACAATGTGGTCTTATGAAGACACTAGCAACTAAAGCAAGCCCAAACATGCTTGCGAGGACAACTACAAAGGCCTGGGGGAATGTCTCGATAGTTCCAGCGTAGATACCATCGAATACCGTGGGGGCAAGAACCCGACTTACGGCATGCAAGAGACCCATCGCTCCAAGCATGGCACCGACCCGTTCTGCAGGGATCTGCTTCGTAATCGCGGCCTGTATCGTGGCCGTTGCTAGACCGCCAAACGATGTAAACACACCGGAAAGCATGAACAATGCCTCGGTGCGGACAAAGCAATAGCCTAAGACTCCGGTAAAGTCACCCGCCAAGGCTAATCGTATCAGCCAGATATCGAGCTTGTCGGCGCCCGAAGTCGACTCTTCCATGAGGGGGTCGCCGCTCAGCCTTCGCTTGCGACGCAGAGGGCGAACACGGAAAAGGTAGTTCAGCGTAGGGAAAACAACAAGCAGAACGATGACCCGGAAGAAGCTCACGAGAGAGACGTAGCGAGACGACTCCATAGTTCCCCAGTTAAACATGAACTTTGCGTAGAGAATTAGGACGGCCCCAGCGCCAAGTGTTGCGGAAATCAGCACAGTGTCGATGAAACCGAAAAGGAGCAAGTTACGACGCAACCGTTGGTTTCCTCGGCCACCGGGGAAGAACATCTTGAGCGGCGCCAGTGGATTCGCACTGAGAAGAATTGGTAACCAAGTGCGGATTCTGTCACTTATCATCCACGCTGGAAGTCGCGAACCGAACACGTTCGAGACAGTGTCCGGGAGTGCCGCTTTGATTGTCTCTTGCTCGGCCTCGTGTTTCTCGTTTGCAAGCGCCCGTCGCCGTTTCGACAGAGAATCAGGTACAATAAACCAGATAAACGTGATGACGAGAATATGGGAACACAACGAGATATAAAAGGCGGAGAGAGCAAACCCGGTCAAGGCGATGAATTCGGCCGCGAGGACAGGGCCAAGAGCAAGGCCGGTAAACAGACAAGCCTGGAGATAACCAAGAGCAACCCCACGCTTCGAAGGAGGAGTACAGTCGCTGACGTATGAATTACCCAGAACCGACACCGCTGTGAACGACCCTGAAATTCCACTAATAGATGCCAAGCGTCAATGCTGCTGTCTACAACATCGGTGGGTTTTGAGATGGGTGGGGTTGGTATACCAGGAGGGCCAGAAAATGTAGTATAACGAGAAACAAAGTAACTACAGCCTTTCATTGCTAGTAAGAAGGAGCTGAGAAAGCTAAGAAAAGACTTACTCAAAAAAGCTGCCTAAGACGAGCACACGATAATCAATCACGTCAGGAAACTTGGCGGCCAAAATGGTAATCGTCTCGTTCAGAAGACCACCACACGAGGCAATGACAATCAGACGTGTTCGCCCGTAACGGTCAGATAACGAGCCCAACTTTGGTGCGGTGAAGGCGCTGAGCCCGCCAGCCAGGGCGCTCAATACCAGGTTGAACGCCGCCACGTTCTTCTGGACGGCCGCAGTATTGCACTGAGGATTGCTCTCGCCAATTGTCACGGGCAAGATAGTCATGTCCGGGTACAAGATCTGCTGATCAGCAAAGTATTTCCGGCAGACGAGAGTCACGATCCTATAGACGCAAACCAGTAAGTGGCAGTTCTATGGATGCATGGAAGACATGGTCGTTAAAGACATACAGCTCCAATTTGGGGACGATTATGCCGCCAAAAGCAAGAAGGAACAACGTATAAGGCCCTAGCAACCAATACACCTATATTTTGTTAATATGAATACTCTCAACAACAGGTTTCCTGTTCGAATACATACAGTCGGGGTTCGCCACCAGGGCAGCCCTTTAAAATCATCGTAGCCTTCCCAAGTCTGTCCTTTCGGTGTGTTCTCATCGTTGCTGTCGTTGTCGGCTTCATGGTTCTGCTGTTCAGAACCGGAGTCCAGTAATGATGTCTCTTCGGTTGGCTCGTCTTGTCCGAGTTCCTCAGCGTCGACCATGTCAATTGGTGGAGAGCCAGCCACTCTGGGCTGCGCTTCACTCGTCATTTTGAGGATCTTGTGCCAGGCTGTGATTAGAGTGAGGGTGGACGGGCTAAGGCCCGCACTGTGGCAGTTTAGTTCGAGAGTTAGGCAGCTTGGAATTGGATGATAAGCACGTCCTCCGTTTCCATGTGATTGGGGATCTCGAGTACGCTACAGCTCTAGACAACTTGATGTGGTAAAAAGCGCATCTATTTGGTTCGAGGGTCAGATATAGATTGGTATATACAAAAATGCGGTGTAAATATGTAGCTCGGGAGTTGCTGAATATAGTACTCGCACGGCGCGCTAAAGGATATGAGAAGATCTGGGCAAAGCATTAAGGCATCATCCACGGGGAGTCGGGTAAATGTGTTCAGTGAAAGGGACAAACAAAACTGGGAAAAGGGTATGTTCACAGAACAGTAGAGAGCAGAATTATGTAGGAATCACAAAAAGATATGTACCCCGACTAGCCACGCTGTGCGCTGAAGTCCATCAATTGATAAGAGATGGAGATAGGAAAGTTCGAGATGGAGGTGCGGATGGACGTGTCGCATGATGACGAGATGTCACTGGCTCTCTCTGAGCTCACCGATGAGAGCTAGTACGAAGCGAGTATCCATGGTACCAAACGCCCAACTAACCCCCTAACGGTTAGGTACCGTTAGCCTCCTAGATGTGGTAAGAGGTTTTGGATTAGCTTATCAGGGCCAATCCTTGTTTCTAGGCGTTCTCGGCGGAAGCTCTGGTTGGGCGTCAAGATTGGCGAACAGGTACTGTAGCGGATCTTGTCACGCGTGCGTATGCAAAGACGCTATTATTCCCCAACCCCGTCCCGAGCAGGCCCTGAGTTAGGTTACCTTCAGCTGCATTGAATCGGATTTCGGACCAAGATTCGAGTTTCATATCCAACTCATAATGACCATCAAAAAGTGACAACCAGCACATCAAGTGATAGTTGGCCAGTGGTCATGTAACACAATAATATAAGCCTAGTATTAATCTAGAGTTATACTTTCCGAGCAATCCGACAGCCTATCAGGGCTTCCTCTAGGAAGTGAAATGTAAGCGATACAAAATATTTTAGGCTTCAATGACGCGTCGCTAGGTCGTATCCATGCTAGAAGATCAAGGATGAAATCCTGTTGCTCATGGTTTTGAATTCCTCGAATCTTGACACAACGCGGGAGCTCATTGCTTAATAATGTACATTGCGGCCAATGCCCCCTATTCGGGCGCCATAGATACCCGGGTCGGCCGAGGTAGAGTCCAATATATCTTCAACCTCTCGTAGAAACCTGGACGGTTATATAGGTACATACTGAGCTAAGGAGTAGGGCTGTCAAGGAGTATCGTAATCCAAGGTCAATAGATAATCTCCGTCTCGCGTGGCTGTCAGAAGACGCGGCGGGTCCTTACTAAGGTAAAAAATCCAACTTATGGCACGCTGTGCAGATTGTCTCATACCGCGACGGCATTTTGGGCACCAGCAAAGAATTTCTTTGACTCTGCGCATCGTTCGCTCTTGCAGCCTGGGCATCTAAGTCCCATCTGATACGAGCAGACGACGCCACTGTCGAGATGGCTCTTCGCCAGGTCAGCCAGGGCGTTGATAAATATGGGATTGCCATTCAGACTCTCTACCCGCTTTACTGTATCAGCGTGACCCGATTCCCCTATCACCTCCTTATCCAGTTCATAGAGAGTTTCGATATGGTCCGACGTGAAAGCAATAGGTATTAGGACCAGATCCTTCTGCCCTTTGGCAATGTATTCCTCGACTGACATCTGCGTCTGAGGACCAAGCCATGGCTGAGGGCCAACTTGTGATTGCCAACATAACCTGTAAGGGTTGGAGAACTTCAAACGTTGCATGACAGCATATACCGTCGCGGCAACTTCTGCAGGATATGGGTCACCTGATTTTAGGTTAGTAGAAGGGTTAGTAGAAGGCTCTTCATAAGCGAGGGCATACGACACCGACCTCGGTTGACTACTGTCATGGGCAAACTGTGCGCAGAGAAGAGCAAGATTGCCTCGTTCCTCCGCTCCTCAGGATATTCAGCCAACGTCTTCTCGATATTGCTAGCGAAGGCATCGACAAGACCTGGGTGCACCGGCCAGCGGTCAATGACGCTCCATTGGATTGTGCCTTGCCCCGCCTTGCCCTCAAGCCTCTGTCGCCACTTCCACAACTCATTCAAGCTGCTGCCAGTTGTTGAGCAGGAATATTGAGGATACTGCGTGAATGCAACAGCCCTGCCGCCTTTGCCGTTACCAAAACCATCCTCGAGTAACTTATTGTACATCTCCTCGGTCAGAGGGTTGGCGTAACGGAAGGCAACGTATGGTTTATGGGGGGCAGTCTCGGGAGATATGCGGTCGAGGATCTTGCACATCTCGGCATTCTGGTATTCTGACCACTTGCGGATGGGAGAGCCGCCGCCAATCTCGGCATATTGTTTCTGAATCTTTGGCGTTCTCCTCGTGGATATAAAGGTACCAATGTAGTTTTGTAGCCGTCCGAGTGGTATTAAGTCACCGTCTTGCTGTCTCCTCATTAGCGACACCATGCGCGCCGATCAGTGTATAGTTGAGAGTACTTACAAAGAGACGCGTTAAGAAATCCCCAACCTCGTCTGTGGTGGAGGGTCCACCCATATTCAAGAACACCATGGCCGTAGGGCCTTTGGAACCTACGGAATTTTGTGTGACTGGCGGTACCGGCGTTGCAAATGTGCGAATCTGTGCAGACACATCTCTCGTTGCCCGCGAAGCACTTACAGATGAATTGGCAAGAGCTCCGGCTGCTCTGCGCGAAAGATGCGCAACAGAATGACGAGCCGCCATTCTCGGCAATAATTTTCTAGTTTTCAATTAGTTATGACAAGTCCCTCCGAGACAAAAACGAGGCAGAGTGGTGGAAGAAGGTCTCGACGTGGGGGAGGATTCCGGAGCTCGCAACTTTGGTAAGTACAGATCATTGATTGATTTCAGCCATCAGATGCGGCGTTGACCCATGGTCGGCATTCGATGGCAATCGCAACAGCTCGGCCGAGGTATCAGCCAATGGGAGAGCCCCAATTACCGACCTCTTTACGACGGTCAGAAGACGGTGCCCACTAGGCTAGGTACTGCGGCGGCCCTACATCTGTATTTTAGCTACTAATAGGTACTACCTACAATCACTTGTCGCTATGACGTGTGCGAAGACATCCACTCTATTGCAGCCTCCACTACAAACTAGATGCACTATGTCCCGATTCGCAACCTCTTTGCGTGCTGTATAAGGGCAGGTGTTCACGCAGACATCATTGCCTCTTATAGTGTACATAAATCCAGGTTTAAACATTGAATAATTGTCCTTGCTTATCTTGTAGCCTTCCCGAAACCCTTACGAGCCCAGTGCCATCCTAACAGTCGAGATTAGCACGATGAACAAGCGAATCGAATAGCGCGACTTGATACGGGGCGCGGCCTGACAACGACAATACACACTACAGGTTGGGCTGAGTTATCCTAACAAGAATGAGAGGAGGTTAAGTCAAACTGTGAAAACGATGGGCGGTGAAGACGCTGGCCCGTCGTCCGACGTCTATCATGGCGAAGAGCGTCCCCCTCCATTGCCCCCGAGGCCATCACAGCAGTCCGCTTCGAAGGACAGACCTCCTATGCAATCGAGGCCGACAACGGCCTTGTCGTCCATGAATATCCAAACCTTATCCTTCCCCGATGGTTCTCGTGGCACTTTTTCGACGGCTGTCGAGTCTGCGACAGTTGAGGACACACCTGCCCCTCCTGACGGCCGCCCTTTTTCCGTGATGGGACTGCGCTCCTTTGGTGCTGCCCGGAAGCAGGACCCGGACGAGTCGATGAGTGTCATGAGTATGGCTCCCACCCTACGGCCACCCGGTGATCTGGAAAGCTTGATTGCCGAAGATATGACCAAGAAAAGTCCGGCTTGGCTGCTTCTACGTTCACAATCCGCCGCAGTGCTGCCATTTGAAACAATCCGGGCAGAACAGAACGCTACTTTTGCTGCGTTTGAACATGAGTTCGACGATATCCCGGACGAACCTGACCAAGAATGGAACGACGGGGACAGGCTTCAGCTCTGGAAATCCAAATTAAAACATTACATGATTCTCTCATCCGCGGGCAAACCTATCTACAGTAGACACGGTGACCTGGCATTGATCAACTCCTCCATGGGAGTAGTCCAGACTATCATCTCATTCTACGAGGGCGCGAAAAACCCTCTTCATGGGTTCACCGCCGGCGATGCGCGCTTTGTCATAACCACACAAGGTCCACTCTACTTTGTAGCCGTTAGTAGACTCGGCGAAAGCGATTCTCAACTGAGAGCTCAGCTTGATGCCCTGTACATGCAGATATTATCGACGTTGACCCTTCCGACTCTGACGAACATATTTGTAAACCGGCCCTCTACCGACCTTCGAAGGCCTCTGCAAGGAACGGAGACTCTGCTTTCCTCACTAGCTGACAGCTTTACGAGAGGATCGCCATCGGTCCTGCTGGGGGCTCTAGAATGCCTAAGGCTAAGGAAGTCCCACAGGCATTCCATTAATAATGCTTTCCTCAAGGCCAGGGCCGACTCACTGCTGTACGGCTTGATAGTCGCCGGTGGAAGGCTTGTCAGCGTCATCCGGCCGCGCAGACATTCCCTCCATCCAAGTGACTTGCAGCTTATCTTTAACATGTTGTTTGAATCCGGCGGGATCAAGTCCGCAGGGGGTGAAAACTGGATCCCGCTCTGTCTACCCGCCTTCAACAACAGGGGCTATCTTTACATGTACGTTAGCTTTCTAGACGGTCCGCACGAAGAATCCACACCCGAAACAAACCAGCCCGGAGCGGAAGAGACAACTGCTATCATACTCATTAGCCCGGACAAAGAAAGCTTCTTCTCTCTTCAGAAAATGCGGAACGACGTCGTGACCGAGTTGAACAAAAAGGGACACTTAGACCTTATCAAGGCTACGGCGGCAAAAGGTCGTCCCACAGTGGCAGACATTGCTCCGGGTGTCCAAACTCATATCAGCCACTTCCTCTACAAGTCGAAGGCCAACGTGCAGTTCTGCATGCCTTCGCTGCAGCCAACATTTGGCACTCTGATCTCCCATCGGAGACTGATGTCGCTGTACTCCCAGCTGCATGCGACGGTGCACGCGCGCCACTCGCATCTGAAAGTGCTGCACTGCGTGAACGAGGAGGCGACGTCACTAGCGTGGGTCACGCCTCTTTTCGAGTTCTACTGCGTCTCTGGACCCAACACGTCGAGGGCGCTGATGACGCAAGGGGCGAACAAGATCATGCAGTGGACGAGACGTGAGGAGGAGAGACTGTTCATCATTGGCGGAGGGGTGTTTTAGACTTCTCACACGGACTCGTGTTGCATCCGCAGCTACTGCAACCAAATGCCTCTGTAGCTGCATATATGCATACATACATATAACCATTAGGTATAGATTAAAAATATAGATGTAATGATGAAGATATTCAGGCGTCCTCGACTATCCGTAGTAAGCTATCAAATACCATACTAGAAAGTTTGGATTCTAAACAGCGCTGTATAGTTTTTCCATTATTATTAAATTTTTCTTGGTCTATCTTATAATCGATTGATGTATCGATCGCTTTCGATGTCTATGAACACAGGGTAATTAGGTATTCGAATCTCTCAGGAGGGGATATGTGACATCGTGACATGCATACTGCATGCATAAAAGGGAGTGATACCAGCAACCCTAATTCAGTCTATTACATAGTAGAGATCAGTCAAAAGAAAGGCAGCAAGCAATACAATGTACATATTTGAATTTAATATTGAGGCGGCAAAGCCCTATTGTTTTTTTTTTTCAACGAATAGGTTGGTATTAGATAAGTAGGTCCACGATATGTCTGCACCTGGTGTCCCGTGAGGAAGTACGGATACAGACTTTATTTAAGTGCCTTAGTTCGTCTCCTTCATCAGCTTCGTCGTTGTCCTCCCCTCCTTTTCCTCTCGTCTCCTTTCGTCTCCGCCTTAACCTTCATACTCCATAATCCGTATCCGTGTCTCATCAACATCGTCAACATCGTCAACCGTCATTGGGACTCGTGGTGTCTTTAGAGTGTCGGTGGGTGAGGAGGGAAGACGGCTCAGTACCCCCGACCACGATCGGTACAGGTACAGGATTGAGAACTAGTATGAACCGTCCTTTCCAGATACTGTCGAATGGGATTGGCTGCTCAAAAAAAAAAGTCATGTCATTTTAATGCAGTTTTCATCCTTCAAGTAGACTGATAAAGGGGGGATAGAATAGCTCCTGGGCTTATGCCCCGTCGCGGCAGGGCATAAAGGCGTGGATCATCCCAGCGGCAAACGTCGCGGTTTTCGATCAAGCTTCTTAAGGCTAAGCGATTCTAGATCGACCTCCCTCCAGAACTAGATTCCAGAAGGTTTCTTGATGGAGCGGCGAGCTCTAGAGCCCAGTGTAGAACTTGCAAAATTAAGTCGATAGTATGTATGCCTTAGTCGGACGGATACGGGGATCGTCCCGACAAAAATAAATACTTGATATGTTGTATCAAGTTCAAAAACGGTCCAATACACCCAGATCCAATTCTCCCAGCTCTTCCATGCCCGCAAAGTTTAGAGAATGAAACAAGACACTGGCGCAGTTATACGCGAAATGTAGGACGGGATTGGCGGCCAAGGTGCCCTGGCAGTTAAGGTAATGCCTCAGCAAGAGGTCGCCGGCAAGCAAAATGAAGGGGATCGTATAAAGGGGTATGGCGATGGTGTGAACTGCGCGACCACGCCAGTCTACGCCGATGAGGAAGTAATACATACTGTAGTCAAGCGCAAATAGTATGAAGAGCGAGGGTAGGCTGTGGTAGGATTTATAATAATTTTTTGACATAATAGTAGGTTGACTGCGCGATCTTTTCACGTTTATGAGCGATTTACGAGTAGTTTATGAGGCCAAAGGCAACAGATGATTGACTTTGAGCCGGCAGAGTTCTCCGGTGCACATACATACGCAGATAACGCGCCAGCAACAAAATCACGAGGAGTTTGAACCTCCTACACGAGGTTATCTTTCACGCAACTTTAGCGTGTAGAAGAACTGGATGGCGGACCCTACGACCTCTCAGTATTACGTTTGGGGTTTGCCCTGCATCCCGCACCTCTGTCTACGGCCTACTACCTAGTATTCACGCAGCGCGCATCTATGACAATCGTGAGATAAGCGTTGCCTATATTGGGTGCAGTAAAGTAAGCTAGCTGTCTGGAGAATTAAAACGCTTTCGATCTCTTGCCAAACTTTCATTACCCTGGGTTTGAAAGTCTCCCATGCCATACTCGGCTTATACCAAGGTCGTGCAGCCAATCGACTTGCTATTAAAGGAGCAAAGACAAGGCAAAGATGATGATATACCTCAGCCCTGCAAGCTATCGGTCCAAAAAGGTTCCAAAACCAGTCTGCGAAGACCCCCTTGGTTGCCTTCGATCGAATCCAATAATGTTGACTTTCTTCTTGCCGAACAAGAAACCATATCATACGTCGCTCTACACTATGTTTGTCTTGACTCTCTTCGCCCGTGGCCGTTGTGCTTCCTGCTCGCGCGCTTTCGCATTACTGCTTCTGCACCCTTAACCCACCTAGATAGTCTTGCTCGTAAACGCTGGCCCAACCGTACCTGGTTGGCGTCCGTCACCCGGTTTGTAGCATCAAAATGGACGGTTGAACCATCATTGGTAAAACTATTTGTCTTGAAGCTCTCTTGTGCTTGCATCGAGGTTGGTGATGAAGAAGATAAAAGCGCCCGTATGTTGGATAAGCGCTTTATGAGGCCACGACGTGGCATTGCGCTTATTAGCGTCGCTCTATCAATAGGAAGCGTCTCGTTGTCTCCACCAGAGAGTGTTGACGGCACTCTATGTCTTCCCGAGCTGGCCTTGTCGCTCGACGGAAGCTCCGACGTAGTCGATGACCTAAGGATCTGTGGACGCGTAGGGTTGCTCGGGGGGCTCCTACGTTTCCTAAGCAGCATTATTTCCGACTTGGGAGAGGCGCTAAAAAGATCTTGGGGTCTCTGTCGTATGAGATCCGTCACGACCTGAGATGTCTCTACACTTGGGTTACGTCGAACCGTGGAAGGACGAGAGCTCAACCTGGAGCGTCGAGGGGATCTGATTTTCAGCTTATTCCGGTTCTCGCCCCGCATGTTCTTATCGCCAGTCCGACTACCGTTTTCTGCATCCGCGCTGGCTTCTGATTGGGGCTGAATTCCATCACCCCGGGACTGATGCTTGTACTGCAATGGCTCCGAGGTATCAGAGCAACTCGAGGTTTTGATCTTTAGTCTAAACCTGGGAGTATCTCTTTGCACTCCTCGTCCGATATCGTCTCCCCCGACTGAACTCACATTCAGAGCCTGGCGTTGGGTAAGCCGTGAAGACTCAGGTGGCCGACTAAAATCGAACGGAACGAGAATTTCAGCAAAATCTTCTTCATCCGAAATTTCGGTTGTAGTTGGCGGTAGGTTGTAACCTAGGTCGCCTGGCAAAGGAGGTAGGGCTTTCATCAGTTGTGGAATACTGTTCTTAACCTTAAGTTGACGAGCCGGAGAGATGGGCTTTGGAGATATGAGGGGGGCAGTTGAACACGTTGGCGTGATGTGAGGATGGCCCTCGTTGTCATCACGCGGTAAATTCGTCGTGCTAATCCTTAGTGCAGCAGGGTTCCTCCTATGACGGCGAAATTGTAGATGATCCTTCCCCTCGTAATCATTATTCCGGGAGGATATACCAACATTCTCCGCGACCCGCTCATTCATTTTCCCAATTTCCTCTTCTAGGGATACTCTGGCGTCTCCCGTGAACTTAGGAGAAGGAGGGCTGCCAATACGGTTAGGGGGTGTTGTATCACGCTGCACTCCATCCTGAACGGACGTCCGTTGAAATTCGCCAGATACTTTCGGAACTGCGAGCATATTCACTGAAACCTTCGGTGTCCTATTAGGGGAATGCGGTATATCTTCAGCAACCCCTACACTAGACGTGCGACCCTCCGCCATTTCTCGACTAGTTATTCTGTCATGCGCATCGTTACGAAGTATTATTCCTTGCTCACTCCGGATCGTAGGCGTACGTCCGCCTAGTACTTTTACGTGTCTTTCTAAACACTTTGTTTCCGTCTTCGGGGCCGTCCCTGCGTGGTAGGTGACGTATTTGTAAGGCAGTACAACACCCTTGGACTCTACGTCAAGGCCTGGATTGAAAGTATCGATCGAATCTCGACCGCTTTGGGACGGCAACAGGTCTATGTCACTGCTTCTGACATGTTTGTAACTCACTCCTACGTTTTCGACCCCTATAGTGCTACCCCGCGACGGCGCGGAACTGGGGCGGCAATGGAACGGTGATCGGTTCGATTGTTCGGCACGGCTCTCACTCTGTCCCGAAACGAACAAACTCGGGAGCCCGTCTGGTGGGTGTACAACCTGGCTTTCACCATCGACAAACGCCGAGTCTCCCTCTCCAAAAACGGCGGCCAGGTGACGAGTCCCTAAACTGTCATCATCTTCTGGGGACGCCACTGACAGGGTGTAAGGAGTCGTCTGAGGAGGCAGAAGCGTAAAATCTCTTCCAAAGTGATTCTGGCGAGGAGGTCTGTTCTCAAAGTCTTCAGTATAGTCGTAATAGCGGGGAGGCGGTTCAACTGGACCGCTTCGGCCGATTCCAAACGTCGAGGACACTTGGCGGCACCCATTTACAGCTGAAGTAAGGCTAGAAGTGCGAACCGAGGAGCTATCTACCCTATCGCTGAACGGCGGGTTCCACGACGCCATTGACATGGGGGAATGGGTACGAGCTGAGGGAGGACGAGGTGGTCCATGAAAATTGGGTGGTGGCCCTGGAGGCGCTAGTGAGGAACCTGATCGGTCGGCATCCGGTCTCAAGCCCAACGGGTGTGGCCCTCTAGGCATCGGAGAGTAGGCGTGCTTGAAGTGGCCATGAACCGTTCTCTGTATTCCAGTTAGATGAACCCTACTCGTTGCCATACGGATGTATAAGTGCCCACGTAAGAGACTCTGTCAATTTCAACCATGCGGCTGTAATCGATCACCCCGTTCTCCGTAACCGCAGGGGATGCGGGCCGGACACCAGGGCGCTTCAAGCGAGTTGGATATGGAAAGGGTGAGCGTGGGCGTTGGAGGTGGCTTCCGCTGCTTGCCTGGCTCTGGAGAGTGTTGGTCGATCGATGATGGGACAGATGGCGCGAGCCGCAGGTAGTCATGGAATAGGAACGCTGCCCGGGATCATCAGTCGAATTTGGGGAGAGTGTGCTCGCTCCTGATTTTAGACTGTCTGATCCATAAACAGAAATGACTTCCGATGTGGTGTCCCGGTTCAATTGTGGCCGCACAGCTACATTTTGGCGATACAGATTATCGACAGAACGACGTGGCTTTGGGCGTGTACGAACATTTTCTAGAAATGTGCCCCCCGCCCGAGGTGAAGGTGGCACGGGCTTGATGCTGAATATGCCGATATCTCCAGTCTCTGTAGTAGTTTTGAGCATACTCTCTAGGGCACCGGGCGAGTGTAGCAACACAGAATTCTCCTTGACAGAGCGAAGGGGCTTGTGAAGTGGGCGATGGGGACATAACCCGCCATGGGATGAATAGCTACTTCGCAGCGTGCCATGACTTGCACTACGCCGGGGAAAGCGAGGCTGCTCCATCGTAGGAAGCAATTGTCTTCGAAGGTTAGTTTGTGATGGGAGACGCAAGCACAACGACGTTGGGGAAGAGACAGCATTAGAATATGGATAAAACAAGTACAGAAAACGTCTAAGTAAGTTGAGCCGCCGGTGGACGAGGCTTCAGCCAGACCTCGCCTCGTCTTCAAAAAAGCCTTATCCACGAGCACCAGTGTAGCAGCAGCTAATGGCGCTAACAACAGCCGTGGTTTGAATACGATGATATTGGGCGATGGCTTAGTTCGGGCCGACGGCAAGGAATGAGAATAAGTTTGTAGCTCGACAGACGAAAGTGCTTAGGGACAGTAGGTAAGGGTTCATTGGGATGCTGCTCTGCTGGGAACTTGAACGGAAAGCTTCTTAGGCAAGGTTTGAGAACATCAGGAAAGTCCATCCCGCCGACTACTGCCGTATCATGCCATCTTACGTGTAGCGCTGCATGTATATACATGTATGTAGTAGCGAGATCGAAAGGCGCCGATTCCTTTAAGTACACCTACTTACATCTTGCCTGGGTATGTACCTTCAGGTGCCATCATTCCCTAGATTGAGGCAATCGCCAGGGAGCGTGTACTGTGGAAGGTAGCAAGTAGCCTTACAGCATGCTGTTCGGTCCTGCTGTCTATAGCAAAAACCGCCAAAGTGGTCTTCCTGGTCTAAGAGGAGGCCTTCAAATATTGCCTTAACTGTGACTACGTGTAGTATATGACTGATAACGAGCAAAAATCCAAAAATCCTTTGGTCGCTCAATATCGCTTCTGGCGCAGACGAGAACAGTTTACCGCCTCCTACATACTCCCTACTGGATGGCTACCTTCTACTAAACTAGAGGCTCTTTATATCTCTTCGATTTAACTCGATAGTAAAAGCTCTATAAGGTAGCATAGTAAGCTGTTATACCTGTATCAGCGTCTCGGTTGTACATGGCGACATAACACCTTCGTGATAGGATCCTTCAATCAAGTCTTCTCTATCAAGTCTTCTCTATTTCAACAGTACTGCTACACTTCAAACTGGCCAATCAGAAGTCTTATTTTGCCCCGCAATTTTCGACCTCCTGCTGCATTGCTCTACAACTACCTGTCGGAAATTCAATGCACGTATATAGAAAGGTCATGCAAAGAGCCATCTATATCTATATTCTATGCTAATTATCAATGTTTTAAGCCGAGTTTGAGGTCGTGCGATTGGTTTAAAGCGAAAACATTGAGCCTTTCTTGGCAAGGTTTACGTCTGTGGCGAGTGTGGCCGTGCTATCACCTCTGCCACCCCCGCCAACTCATGAGGGCGGTTCAAACTAGGCCCGAAGGGCCCTGTGAGAAGCGTCCTTATGAGTGGTGTAGGTAGGCAAGTAGGTAGGCAAGTAGGTGTTGGATAAGTAATAGGCATTATGCCCAGTACAGATGCTCACGCGCAAGCGTGAGGGCGAAGCCCGTTAGCTTGTAAATAACATATTGCTAGAACGACTAATGTCTCTTGAAATTCGTATTGGATAGTAGAAGCTTAGAGCAATATGAATCACATTAAATACGAATATATCGAGCAGGCTCTATGATCGTGTAAGCTTTGATCGATAACAGAATACCAACGGCGAAGACTCGGGTAAGAAAATTAGGTACTAACATGAAGACCATACAAGGAGTTACAGGGTAAGGTAACCGCAGCTAGGAGGCCAACTTTATGTAATCAACCCTGGAGGCGCTGAGTACTCGGTAGCTAGATATTGCCGCTGCAACTAGGTATACAAAACTGAAGCAAATTCGGGAGCAATGAGCTGGTCAAAGCACTGACGGATTGGGACTAGAGGTATTATAGCCCGTATACCGATTCTCCGGAAGGGAGATGATTGCCCTTTCGGACGCCTTGGTAGATTGTCACTAGACTTTAAGTGGCATCATCATGTCAGCAGTACACAGAGAGACGCGGTGAGGTTAAGTTAGCCAAGAGTGCCTTGGACAGGTAATAAAGTAACGTAAAAGAACGTCGAGGATAGGGCAGTGGGTGACAATATGTAGGAGACCTATACGATGACCGAGCAAGAGAGCGGTCAACAATATCAAGAGTGGCGGATAATCTGAAGCTGTTTCCCATGTTATCAGAGGCGTCAGATCCGCGACTAAACACGAGAATATGATTACAAACAAACTATTTGATCTGTATGCTGTACCTTGCTGCTTATTTATGGCTGTTGTAGTTAACTAATTTATGTTATCGTAATCGTGCATTTTGCCCTTGTAGGGTGGGCTGAATCATATTTCTTACTATTGGTGTTCACAACTCAAAGTGTGCCTTGAATAAAGTAGGTATCGATCTATTCGTAAATATTGAAAATGTTCTTGACCGACAAGGGAGTTAGTTAGGTTAGACAACCTTAGAACGCGAGCTCCTGCGCGAGCTCACGCGCAAGCCCACTTTGCGGCATTGAGGTCCCGCCTCCCCTGCACATTGAATCGATGATAGGTGAATTCTATAGGTCGGTGTGGCTCAATTCGTAGCTAATGCGCAGCTCCCGCCAGAGTCTCGTCTCGCTCGCAGGTCTTACGCAAGCTGGGCGAACAAGGGCTGGGCGGCAAAGCGGATTGGGGCACCCAGCCATACTGGTGTAAGACTAGCAACTCTTTGGGAAAGAGAACACCTGTCATTTGCAGGTACATCAGTACTTACACTCAACAGGCTTCTGCAGGGACAAAAGTAGGGCAGAAGCAGGGGACACAACTACCTAGGCCAGCAGGAACACGGCGGGACACGCTCCACAGCGTTCCAGAGTGCTGGTGGAGCTTAGAAATCGCCTGGGAGAGCCCCTCTACTCTCCCCGCCACATCAACCTACTATTGGCGGCGCTAGTTGGGGAAATAGCAACTGAATTCAGCTCTACGGACGGTGTGGACAGATTTATATTCGGAGCTACATCCTTTCTTTCCCCATTGATCAAAGGCATGCGAAGGGGACACATCTCCATTCTGTATTTCCTATCACTATAAGCTCGCTGAATAAAGTGAATTATCTTGGTTGTCAATTCTTGCTAATTACTTTCTTCTAACCTTCATTCACTGACTCTTCGACTTTTGTTTAATCTATTGAAAAGGTACGCATGCTTCATATCCTCCACGACCTGCTTCAACGTCCACGTGTTTGTTGTGTTCTGATATACCGGCTGGCGGGTCTGTATCACACGAAGGACGCTTGAGAGGACAACATCCATTCTAGGTATTGCTAGGAAGAGGACCTGATCACTGACCTGTTTCCCCAATTGCAGTCCGTCATTATGCGTTCGGCACGGAACATTGCCCTTGGGTTGCTTGCGGCCGCCGCCGTAGCATCCGCAGCAGATGCTGCTTCAGACGTCGTTCAGCTGAAGAAGGACGACTTCGAGAGTTACATTAAGGCGAATGACCTGGTTCTGGCAGAGTGTAAGTTATGAACGAAGATCTGATGTTCTCAACTGAGCTAACTCTGGTGTCACAGTCTTTGCCCCTTGGTGTGGCCACTGCAAGGCCCTCGCCCCAGAGTACGAAGAGGCCGCTACCACATTAAAAGAGAAGGACATCAAGTTGGTCAAGGTTGACTGCACTGAGGAGGCGGACCTATGCCAGTCTTACGGTGTTGAAGGATACCCTACTCTCAAGATCTTCCGTGGTCCCGATAGCGTCACTCCTTACACCGGTCAACGAAAGGCCGCTGCGTGAGTTCCTCAGAGATTGTCAGGTTTCTGCCGTGCTAACATGGTTGTCAGCATCACATCCTATATGATCAAGCAGTCCCTTCCTGCCGTTTCGAAATTAAATGCCGAGACCCTCGAGGACTTCAAGACTGCCGACAAGGTCGTCCTGGTTGCCTACATCGATGCCTCGGACAAGGCCTCCAGCGAAGCCTACACTGCCTTCGCTGAGAAGTTCCGCGATAACTACCTATTCGGTTCTACCGACGATGCCGCTCTAGCAGAGGCCGAGGGTGTCACCGCCCCTGTTATCGTTCTGTACAAGCAGTTCGATGAGGGCAAGGCTGTTTTCTCCGAGAAGTTCGAAGAGGAGAGCCTCACAAGCTTCGCCAAGACCGCCTCCACTCCCCTGATCGGCGAGGTTGGCCCCGAGACCTACTCCGACTACATGTCTGCCGGTATCCCTCTTGCCTACATCTTCGCTGAGACTCCCGAGGAGCGTAAGGAGCTCGGTGATGCCCTCAAGCCTCTTGCTGAGAAGTATCGTGGCAAGATCAACTTCGCTACGATCGATGCTAAGAGCTTCGGCGCCCACGCCGGCAACCTGAATCTGCCCACCGACAAGTTTCCCTCTTTCGCCATCCAGGAGACCAATAAGAACCAAAAGTTCCCCTTCAGCATCGAAAAGGAGATCACCCCTGAGAACATTGCCTCTTTCGTTGAGGATTTCTCTACCGGCAAGATCGAGCCCAGCCTCAAGTCTGAGCCCATTCCCGAGACACAGGAGGGCCCCGTTACCGTCATTGTGGGCAAGACCTACGAAGATATCGTCCTGGATGACTCTAAGGATGTGCTCGTCGAGTTCTACGCTCCTTGGTGCGGTCACTGCAAGGCCTTGGCCCCCAAGTATGAAGAGCTTGCTTCTCTATACGTTAACAGCGAGTTCAAGGACAAGGTTGTCATTGCCAAGGTCGATGCCACCGCTAACGATGTCCCCGATGAGATCCGTGGCTTCCCTACCATCAAGCTGTACCCCGCTGGTGCCAAGGGCGAGCCCGTCAACTACACCGGTTCGCGGACTGTTGAGGACCTAATCAAGTTTGTCAAGGAGAATGGCAAGTACAAGGCTGAGGTTGAGGAGAAGAAGGAGGAAGAGACACCGGTCGCCCCTGCCGCTACCGAGACAACGGAAAGCGAGGCTGCCAAGGAGACGGAACACGACGAACTATAGATTGATATATGAATGAAGGCAAAGGTGGCACAAAGTGTATACCTAGATAGTTTTTCTTTATGCGGTCACGGCTTACAGCTTCGCTTGGGGCAGTCTGATGAACTGACCCCTATGAACATGACACTTCCGGGATCTGGTAAAAATGCCGGCTTCGGGTAGCTAGCATAGGTGTAATGAATTTCTCATTTTGGTCTACTATGGACCCTTGAAGAATTATTTGAGTGTGGCGCAATCTCAGAGTACAGCATGAGTAGCAGTAAATTAAATAAAAATCGAAGTACAGAAGAGTATAGTGGCTGCATGCATGCAGAGGGCTAGAATGCAACCTCGAGGGTCGGAAGAGATTTCAATGCAACTTGAAGCGTAGTAATCGAATAAATTGTCAAGAATGCAGCTATGATTGGAGGAAAGGGGTCAGGGGCGAAAGGAGGGCGAGGGAAAGAGGCGGTAATCCCGTCTCCGACAGTGAGCCCAAGGTTCTAGCGTACCTACCTAAGGTTAGCTACCTAAGGTAGGTACCGTAGCACTGCCTACCTGTAAAATATAGCGCCTGGCAGCAGCCCTGAACGTTTGGGAAGCAGGTAGTACATAAGGTCAACGTATCACTTCTGGCCACCTCGTCGGCGCTCCCAAATCCCTCTCCCACACCACTTCTCTCCATCTACTGCTCTGACACCGCCTCTTTCAACGCATCACAACAAAACCACGCAAAGCAAAATGGCTGCTGGAATAGTATCTATGGGGGCCCGACGTATGTTCGCGGCTTCCACCATGCGCGCTACTACCCGCAACTTCCACGCGACTTCACGAGCCCTTACCGATGCCACTGCCGCGGCTCTACCGGTCCGCAAGCCTGTCGGCGCATTTCGCGGAGGGTGAGTCGTGTTCACTTTATTTATGCCGCAACTCTAATTGCATTGGGATCTAAGTGATTGAATGGAATGTTTGTTGACTAATCGCTTTTCACCATGATTATAGTCTCTTCGGTTTCCTCCTCGGCACGACTCTCGCCGGTGGCGGTGTTTACGGTTACACCTTGTTAGTCCTTTCCCAAATATGCCTTGATCTCTATACCGACTTCTGCGACCTTAATAATATACTGGGCATCAAGAAGTAGAATCACGCTTTGCCTATCATACAAACGAGTCGTCGCAATACGGTCACTCCCTCTCGCTCACCCCCTTGCCAGATACACGCTAACAATGAACGCTTTGCGCAGGAGAGACTACAAGGCTTCGAACGAGCTATTGACGGAAGACATCTATGTGCGTTATTGCATTTGATTGATCCGCTCTGTGGTTACTTGCCTGCGACTCTTGATGAAATGTTTGATTTGGAGAAGGGGGGCTTAGGGGAAGGGGAGGGACTCAGCGCGTTATTTCAACCTTGACGTCGTTTGGGTCCCCCTATTCTTTGCATTTTTCAGTGAAGAATCCTCCCCTATTTTCAAACTCATTACTGCACCATACACACATGCACACACACCCTAGAACGACTCCCTCCTCCTACCAAGACACGACATCGCGATTCGCCCCATGTGTTTGCTCGTGCACTGTGCTAACCGCTTATGTGTATCAACAGGCGCTGCAGGCGGCTTGCCAACGATTGAACGCTTACATACAGACATTGGAGGAAAAGATGGATGCCGCGGAACGGAAAAGAAAATAGAGACGAAACTTTTTTTTTTTCCTTTGTTTCATAACCGGATACACAAATCACATCACCACATACAGTGCATATGGACTGAGCATAGTAGAGCTCTGAAACGGCAGATTCAACGAATTTGGCTGGTTTTTTAGGGGGAAGCTGCCGGCTGGTGGCCCATCGCCCCTCTTCCCGTTGTGGAGTTTGTTTTTCTTTTTGCCAGCGGGAGTTGTTATTTTGGCAACAATGAAAAAAAGAGGAAGACTAAAAAGCCCTTAATGATGAATCGAATCGAAAAGATGAAGATTGTACCAACAGTCTGTTTTGTTCGGCTATCGTCCTCCCACTTCAACTAGGCATATACATACTTGGCCTGGCTTACTGTACGTGCTCACTTACACTAATTGACGCTCGCGCCGTTTTTTATGTCGTTTTCGGTCTGTTGTCTACCTGTCTTGCGTCTTCTACGGGTATCTTAGATACTCGCTTATACTGTGGATAAGCATATCTTTCGTTGGTGACGGAATTAGTTGAAAAGAAACAAAGGTATCTAAGACTGGATATCGAGACGTTGATATGCATAGTGGTATGACAAACCATTGTTAGGAGAGACTATAGAGAGTGTGCAGATGTAATATCCAACACTTATTACGCTACGCCATTGTATCTTGAGCAAGGATTTGAGCAAGGAGGCTGCGTAATACTTTTGCCCCTGAAGTCGAGGGAGAATGCCAGATGGAGCCCTGGAAGCAAATAACTACTATATCAGATACTGAAAACCTACCCCCTCCAGTATATATCGTCACGCGCTCTCTTATCGTCGCAAACAGGGGGGTGGTAGGATCGGAGAGGAGATAAGAAATGAAAGGAAACTAAAACCAAAGGAAAGTCACAGAAACAGGATATGTTGGGATGGGTTAGGATGAGATAGGATAGGATGTGTGAACAAGGCTTAAGAGAAGTCAATGAGTAAGAGTTTCCTTTATAGAGCTAGGTTAGAACATATCAGAAAAGTATTCGTTAACATGTTCTGTTTTACTGTTCTCTGCTCTGCTCTGCTCTGCTCTGCTCTGATTCTTATGCCCTGACCTGTCTGTCTGGTTTCGTTAGTCACCACAATTTCTATATTGCACGTCAATATGTTCTTAAGTTTCTTTAGTTTGTTTAGTCAAAGCAAAAGCATGTCACTTAGTTGTGTTGTGAGTAGAAGTATGCATTGATTAGTGAGCGCAAGAGTGTGACTGTGTCATAGGGGTTATGAGAAATAGTGGGATAGGGGAACGGGTGTTGTGTTTCGCTAATTTGCTAATTTACTGGTTTGCTGGCCTGGCTGAGAGAATCTTGTAAAATTGGGATCGAGAACAAGCGACTAGCAAAAAGTAACCTTGGTAGGGCTTTTGGTGATGACAGAGTGACTGAGGAGGTAGGCAGGCAAGTAAGAAAGGGACATGTGGAGAAGAAGAAGAAGAATTTTTAGTGATTTGGTATTGGGATAATCTCGTGAAAGCTCCAGCCGAGATACCTGTAGTCCAGTTGTACCTCTGCTCTCTCTCTCTCTCTCTCTCTCTCTAGCCATATAAACTTAATAGAACTTACAAGAGGCGGTGAAGTTCCTCGTTTATGTGAAATAACATAAAGCCTACTTGTCTACTTGTCTGCCCCTTAAGTGTCTAAGGGGATAAAAGGGAGGGAAAGGGGCTGAAAGCATTTATCTATATACCTGCATACCTAATTTAATACTAATAACTGCAAACATTATTTGGTTCGGTATCTGCAAAGCGGGTAGTAGTAGGGCTATCATTCCAGATGTCATAGCAGCAGAGCAGAGGACACGGAGCAGGAGAAAATATCTACATCTACTTACCTGCCTTACCACGTCACACCTATAGAAGATGTCCTGCTAACCTCCTTGCCTTACCATTGTCATTCCCTGCTCTTGTGTCTTGTTTTTTTTTTTTTTCTTTTTTGTATACCTACCAGCCTACCTACTTCCGGGGACGATTTGAGAAGAAACTGAGATAAGTAGAAAAGGGAAGGGAGATGAAGTAAGTAAGTGCATAGCTCCCGAAACGCCAACAGACTCTCCTCCCATCCTGTCTTAAGTTGCCTTGTCCGGTCTTATCTAGTCTCGTCCTGCCTTCTCGTATTGTGTCATGGTCATAAGTTCTCCTATTAAGCTAGTATGCACTTACTTCTCTTGCCATAGCATTTCCTTTACCAAGACTACACTTCCCCTTACTGTGATACTCTTCTAATTCTATTGTCTCAGCAACTCAAGCAATGTTTTCCAACTTTCTCTTTTTTGGTTGCTTACTTAGATCCTTATTTACAAACTTGTTTCTCATCTGCTTCTTTTCCCGTCCCACGCTCTATACCCAGGTATCTAACCTAGGAATCTACGTATTTATCTAAGATTGCGTCACGGCGATACAGGCAAACGAAAGGAAAAGTTGGAACGACCGGCTCACTTACTCAGTGACCGACCGTTTCGCAGATGGCCTTGGTTTACATATCCAGACCAGCCAGGTCTTTTGCATATCCAACCACGTGGTAGATGCCCAGAAAAACTTGAAGTGTCTCCTGTATCGTACAACAGGAATGGAAAAGGGGCTACTAGTGTGCATACTTGGTAACGCATACATAAAGTCTAATTTATGAATGTTTGTATCATACACGTTGTTCAGCTGTCTGATTAGATGTTACCTGAACACAGTAGTAAAGGGAAGCATCTACGCGTAAATTTGTATCTCTCTAATTATTAAGATCTTCGAATTGGAAGTTTAGAACAGAATGCACCTAAGTGGTTTTATGTAATTCATAATGTGTATTATATTCAGGAGAATACGGGGACATACGAGTTTAAGTTCGTATAGTATAAATCCCCGCCACGACACCCCTGATGTTTTAGAAAGGGTATCATCTATCGGAAAGCCAGGTGTTGCCTTATCGAACAATGCTGTCTTATGGGCACAGCCAAACGGCTGAGTATGTAATAACAAATGTCAAAGGTGCCGCCTAGTATGCAAATTTGATTTTGGGTTTGCCCATAACGTCGTGTAATCATAACTTTTCGCCTCCGGCCACGTTTGAGACGAAGTCGGCCACAGCCTCGAAATAACCCTCTTCTAAGACACTGGAATTATGGTCTCCTCCGGGTAGTGGTTTCCATATCTTGGTTGGCGTAGTGGTCACTTCGTAAAGCCTTCGCATATGGGAGGGACTGCAACGCATTGTTAGTTTCATCCGAAAAGCTATCCCATCTAAGGGTACTTCTGAAACATGTACGGGTAGTCATTTGTATTGTCAGGAACAACAAAGGTATAATCCCTGTTCCAAAGGAACTCAGGTTTTGTGGGTGGTTGTTTAATTCATCAGATAAACAATTGGGTCCTGGAAGAATAGGGGTAAATGGATTCAACTTACGGCACGATCTCGTCTTGTAAACCACTCAAGAACAAGATGGGCACCTCGCTGATGCTTGGCAATATGGACTCACTGGGCCATAATTGATGACACAGCATAGTCAAGTATTTGGCCGGAGGAATAACGGACGGTATCAGAGCTCGCATCGAAATAAATGTGTTCTCGAGAATGAGCCCGACAATGTCTCCAGCATGCTGGTTCTTGGCAACAAGCTTAATACTGACAGCTCCTCCCAAGCTCTGTCCATATACTATGATCTTGTGACTCCTGGTCTCTGCCCGACTTCGTAGATAATCCAGTGCGGTTTGAGCGTCTAGCGTAATGCCCTTTTCATCCGGCTCGCCCGTGGACAAGCCGTAGCCCCGGTATTCCAGCATAAAGACATTGCAGCCGAGAGTATTGATGAGCATGCGAGCGATGGGCAGACGATGGCCGATATTCCCGGCATTGCCATGGAACATCAGCACAGTACATTTCGCGAACCGGCCTCGCCTCGGCCCTCGGATATAGAAAGCAGACAACTTCTCGCCATCGTTGGTCGGAATCACGAGCTCCTCGAAGTCCTTGAGACCGAACTGGGAGGGTCGGGGAACCTCTGTTCGGGCATTCGCGGGGATATGGGAGGGATAGATCAAGGCTCTGGAAACGACGGGGGGCACCACCAGTCAGCTTACACCAGCCCATTGCAAGGAGCAATTCGAGGAGAGGATCGGTCACTCACTTCTGTTTGAAATATAATAATGAGGTCAAAACAGCAGCAACACCCTGGGCGGCCTCAGTTAGTTCGCCTGCGGCACGACAGCGACTTGCGATGGCAGATTGAGCGCGGTGGTAGGCTCGAGTCAAGGACGACTTTGGATTAGGCGAAGATGAGGATGATGGGGAAGAAGTAGAGGCTGTTGACCGGAAGGACAATGAGCGCAGATGCATACCGAAGTCGCCAACGCCGGTAGGCGCATGTAGCCGGCGACGGTACTGAGCAGCGAGACAGTCTGCTCTAGATAGGTCGGATGTGACATTGATGAGGCTCCCGGAGGAGACATGTCTAGGTAAGGGGTTTCTCTGCCGGTGGGGAGGTTACCGGGCACGGAGGGCAGATAAAGTATTTAATGAGGAAAAGAAAAAAAAGAATGTATTAAATACTGTATTTGTGTAATGACGGACACGGGAAGGAAAAGGAGCAAGCCGAGTCCCAACAGGTTCTAGGTTGGGACTGGGAGGCAGGTGGTACACAGGGACACTATTCTGTACTGTAGGTATTTGATTGCCCACCCTAACCTGGTAGGGGGTCGTTTCTCGTTTGGCGGCGTATAAGCCGATAAATCGAATGCTAACCTAGTACAAAGCTCCGTTTCAAGTCCGGTATGGTCCCTATCATTAATGATCATTTAAACCCCCTTGCCTAAGATTGTTTATTAACAATAATTTATTATTTGGGTGGTTTAGACGAGAGACTAACGATGTATGTATTGTAAATAAATGCGACGATTCGGAAGATCTATAAACCTACCAACTTGGCTGCGACTACCTTTTTGGCTATAGTATACGGCACCTCGACGTGTTCGTGCAGCAGGTGAGCATCCCAGACGAACGATCACTGGTCAGGAAGCCGTGGGTGTTTACGATCTCTCGGGGCGTTGGCAAAGAGAACACATAGCAATTATAAATAGATAGGTATCTGAGCAAGTATACATATGTTGTGCGGCACATTGTCCCTTCAGCTAGGCATTACCCATCTACTTGCCTGCCCATCTACTTACCTCTTAGCCGCAGCTTGTCCGCTGTCCGCTGTCCGCCCTGTCCACTCCGAGGTTAACGCGGAATTGGGAGGCAAGGGATGCTGCACCTTGTCTGTTGTTGTTCGTGTAATTGTGCGACGGGACTGATCGTCATCATTCTGCCCATGTAAATTTACTTGGGTGTACAGGTGTAAGCGCTACCTGTTGGTGGTAAGACTATTCAGTAGGTAATGGCATCATCCATTTGTATCAACATCACATGACATGGCGAGCAGGTTGGAACTCCAAAACCTCGAGACTGTCAGGTTTCCAACTCGTCCTCACACCACATGGTACGGTATCACTGGTGTTAAGTGGCGCTCGTATTGACATAGGGCGAGGCAAAAGACCGGTTATAGCGATGCACCTTCCAAGCGAGAGGCATAGGTTGACACAGGAGCTGCAGAATGGCTCTGCATCTTCTGACCTGCATCAGGTAAGCGGTCGTTTAAGCATGCACCTAGGTTAGGTTATTTGGCGTATGTGCAGTCACGCTGTAGTTCAGATAGAAAGACGTCGTTCTGAGGTGGGTGAAACGGGAAGGGCAGACTTCCAAGATAGGGAGGCCGTTATCGAAGGGAGAATGCGAGTCCGTTTGCGGGAACAGCTGATCAAAGCTGTTGTAGGATTATTGCTTAATAGTATAATACAGCGTACAGCATACAGCAACAGGAGAGATGAGATAATTAGACACACGCGCGCACGCGCGAGAGGAATCAAGTCGCGATCCTCTGCCGTGCTAAATTAGAAACACGCCGCCCGACGCTATGATTGGCCTGTCTCTCATGCATTACGTGCTTCAGGTCACATTCGCGGAAAGGGGGTTCATTCCCCAATTCGTCTCCCTTTTTGTTTCGCGTCTGTCACCTCTTTTACCTCCAGTGTCTCCAAATTTGCCTAGAGATGGCAGTCGCTCGAGTATGTCTATTGCTGGGTGTTTTGCATTACGGTAATATGGCCTTTCTTTGTCAATGCTTGGGCAGTGTTTTTATACATACATATAGGTAGGTATCGTTGGGTTGAACTGCGTTCAGCTGAGTAACGAGCTGAGGGATTCACTCCGGGTAGGATTCTCGTATACTTCGGCAGTGTGAGACTCTCATTGTCCCGCATTCCTAAAAGAGACGGACTGCTTAAAATAGGAAACAGAGCTGCCGCTCCACTAGGATGACAGCTGAAACTCGGGGAGGTATGCAGGGTTGGACTCTCGCTCAATGGGGAGTTGGGACGACTATTGGTTCGGACACTATCCCAAGGGAAAAGGCAAGGGAATAACTGTCTCATTGGAATAGAAAGTCAGTAAGCAAGGATGACATGAACTAACCTCCCTTATCGATTCAAAGATAGCTGCCACTAGCTACCTGCCTGTAATTGACGATGAGAGCAAATCAAACCGAAGGTCATGTGCGCTTGTTAGTTCCTCTCTGGTTTGATTGAGATGACCTGCCGATATGGGTCTACCCGAGCGAGACCAGCCAATGAAACGTATTATGTAAGTGGTAGCGAAATGTTTCGGGTTGGTAGAAAGACGTTATTCGGGTGTTAGCTAATCCCAGAGAGGGTGTGGTCTTACAAGAAGAACCACTTGCTCACCTGCCGTTGGCCTGTCGGGGTGCTAGCTTGCCCTGCCAACACCTGTAAACAAGGGTAAACAAGGTCTGTTTTTGCCCAATAAAATGAGTGACGTTTAGCGCAGCAACGGGCTGAGTGCCCAACCTGAATTGTGGTAAGGTAGAAAAAAAATTGTTACGCACGACAAGAAGCATCCATATTATTGGCATTGGCAGATTTCACCTTGTCTCGGGTTGGTTATAATATCGGCGTGGACTTTACTTTCGCTCTGCTCATATTGAACTATCGCTGGCTATCTATTCTTCTGCTCGCGGCTCTCTTATTAAGGTATCAAGCAATTCTATTTCCATCCTCCCAAGTCTCTTCCTCCCCTCCTTCGCTGCACAAACAGCCCCCCAAGCCTGAAGAGGAAACCGGCTTGCTGAGCCTCTCCACAAGTTTCTAAAAACAAAAGCCTCCAAGGCGGCCGAAACTTAATTATTGTCTTGACTGAGGAACCCGACAAATTGGACATTCTTGGGGCTTCAGGTTGCCTGCCAGCTGCAGCCTCGACTCGATAACCCGCCCGGTGCTGCTCTGCGGTGCTCTGTATCACGCAAAGCCTCCCTTCACACCACAATTGGCCTCCACCAGAGACATTGTGCTATCGTCTTCACCCCATTGGGATACTGTTACTCACCCTAGTACGCGTCAGCCACCTTTATCAGTGCGGACTATACAGCAATAGCTACATCCTTAACGGTGGCTGCTGCTGTATCTCACCATCTCCCGTCTTGAGAGCTGTCCGACAAATCGGGGTTTGAAACGATTCCCCAACGGACACGGACTGGTCCTCACGCATTGAAAGTCTCAGGCATCTTGGCCACCACATCTTATTTTGGTATACTATTATCGACACTGCATAGTAGGTGATAGACAGTTTGTTATCTGCAAAGCCGGATATTCCCAAGTCTCTTTCGTCATCCCACGCTCTGTGACCACTCAGCACGAGCGCATCAACATCAAATTTATCGTCTAGCCGGTAAAGACAACGCGCATTGAAGAAAGGTGTACGCCCGCACCAATCAGCTGTCCCAGCAATTTTAAGACCATTCAGAAGTCATGGTTTCCTTTTCGTGCGAGGTACGTAAACAGTAATCAAAGTCCAGCGCCCAAGATGCCTGACATCACCCATTATTTCCTTTCCCCCCTTCTTTCCGTTTTGACCCAACCAACCTGCGTCCGTCTGCCCGTTATACTTTACCTATCCCTCCATGTGTCCCATATGTCTCGCCCGTCTCCCCTTCTGATCACAAGCGTCAACAAGAACAATAACAACACGACATTGGGTTATGTTGCGCGCTGCCCCCCCTCATTTCGTAAATATACCCACACCACATACCACACAACACCTCCCTCTCGTTCATTCGATGGGCATTCGATCCTCTTCTAGGTAATTATTGATCGATCACACATCCCGTAACCCTGGGCATTGATCAACCATTTTTTGACGCCCCTCCCTACCCTGTCGACCTTACCAACCCTGTCACCCGTGCCAACCAACCCTGTCGCTGTCTTCTGTCCATTCCTATTCCTCTCACGCGCTAAGGGTTTCTGGGGCTGTTACCACATTACCCCTGGTTCTTCCCGCCCTGGGCTGCCCATCCCCAGTCGGAACCCAGTCGAACAAACCACCTGAACCGCCAACCGCCGTCATCTCCTGACCTATTTCACCCCTCCGCCCCTCCAACTAGACCTGCTAGACCAAAACACACCCCCTTTAGACTCATTTGTATCCATATCATTTGTTGCACTACCTTTTAATGCCCTTCTTGACGTTCATTTGCACGATCTAACCGTTTATCTTTTATGTTTAGGAGTGTGGTGATGTTTTGACCAAGAAGAAGCTTGACCCGCACAGAAATCGCTGTCATTACGCAACTTTCACCTGCATCGATTGTATGGTTCATTTTCAGGGTACTGAGTATCGTTCTCATACCGTAAGTCGCACCAAGACGTCAGACCGGTCCCGTTCTTGTGTTGGGTGTATCGCTAATACACCAGACAGAGCTGTATTACCGAAGATCAAAAATATCAAGGCACACTTTACAAACCCAAGAGGCAAAAACCTAACCAAGCGGAAACTACAACCGCAACGACAACGACGACAACGACAATAACAACAATCCCAGACGCAATGGCGCATAATGCATACGTCGAAGACGCGGCGGAGGAGGTCGAAGCGTACCAAGACTTCAGCATGCCCCCTTCGGGGGTGGTAAACGGCATCATTTATACAGACGCGCCAGTCACAGCTCCCCCCGTTGCAGAGGACGCAAATGTCAACGTCTTTGACTACATGTTAGATCCAACACCAAATGTTTCCAAAGTCAATCTCCAGCCGCAGCAGACTCCCGCAGGATTTGGTGGCGGCCGTCAGCTCATCCGATTCGACCAAGACGCGAGCAATTATGTGGACGAGTCTGGTTACATGGTTGATGATGGCATGGCCTACGAGACACCAGCGCCCAAAGCCCATCGCAAGAAGAGCAAGGATAGTGAGCAGAAGAAGGACAAGAAACGCAAGCGGCTACATATCGAAACGAGTCCTGGCGCATTAGACCTGCGTACTATTGACGAAGATATGACGGATGCGCCGCCTGTTTTGCATACTGGATTGACCGGCGGTCTTAAGAGCATGATGCGGCCGTCGCAGTTCCCGCCATCACCAGACTACTCTGGGGGCGACAACGCCGAAACTTCGCCTGCCAGTCCCATCAAGAAGAAGAAATCATCGAAGTCCACTAAAGCTACCCGGACGGACAGCTTTGGTAGCAACCTAAAGGCGCTCGTATCTGGAACCTCGAAAACGAAAGTATCGAAGAAGCGGAGACAGTCATCGGATAGCAAAGAAAAGAAGAGCAGAAGTCGCAGCTCAAGCGTCAAGAAAGCTCCGAAACTCATCGAGTATAAAGCAAAGTCTGGCGATGAGAAAGGTGACGATAGCGGCGCATTGATCGTCTATCGCCCCCGATCAGATCTCTTCTTGAGTCTCTGTACCAAAGGCCCCGAGAGCGACCGAGGGTATAGCGTGAACAAGGCCTTGAAGCGATTTCACCGTGAACGGTCGTCGTCGGGCACAAGCCTTGGTAAAGTGATGGAAGAGAAAGAGCTATGGAGGTCATTGCGCATGCGTCGTAACGAGCGTGGCGAAATCGTCCTCTTCTCGCTCGAAGAATGAAATATATGATACACACGGGAATCTAGACTCGGATATGGCGTTCTTATGGGTGGGCTTTTTTTTTTTTTTTCCTCGGGAGAGTGAGGAACCTGGAAACACCAAATGATACCTAAAGTACCTACCTACCTTACAAAGCGTCCGATAACTGGGACCCGGGGGGGAGGGGGGAGGCCAAAGTATGGGATGGATATCCAATTGATTGGCCTTTTTGTATGTGTGTGTATGCAAATATTTTCTATGTTTGGAACACTTGGGCGTTCATATTCTTTCTCATACCTTTTTGCTCTTGAAGCTGGACTTGGAGCCCAACTTGATAGAGCGAAACGGGAAAAGAACATATGAAGCCATGTATTCAGGATAAGGGATCAGGGACCAGGGACCAGGAAAGCCGGCGAGCAAGGGGACGGCGGGAAGGACAAGAGGACAGAGGACAGGACAGAAGGGCGCGAACATGTGATAATGAAAGTGAAAAGGGGTGGGAAGAGAGCCTACATGCTACTACTACCCAGCATAAGGGAGCAAACTCGCTCCCTGGCGGTGTTGTGTTGTTCTCTCCGGCACTTTTTCAAGGGGAGGGGGTGAAATGGGGCGCGCGATCGAATGTTTTATTTGACTGCTGTTTCTCTTTTCTCAACCCATTTGCTACCCCTTTTTCGCATATTTAAAGCAGATACCTCTTACTTTCTCACACGCAATATTTTGGTTCTGCTGCGTCCATTTTCCTACTCCACTCTACATTGCTGTTGCTGTTTCGATGGACTTGACTTCTATTTCGAGCCGAAGCGAACTTCATAAGAAAGCTTGACTGTGGTCGCTGCCTAATAATATTATACCCATACCCGAATTTTTGTATGATAGCAGTAGGTAATGCTTATTAAGGTTAGGAATCTATCGATGCTGTTTCGATTTCATGGAAGCGATAAAGGCAAGAAAAAGCTCAGGGCTCGTACATATGATGGGTAATGATCATATATATACTTGCGTAGTAGGCGATTATCATCCCCCCCTCCTTACTTGAACCAGTATATAGTATTTATACTACACTATGTATTGTATTATATTATGCCATGTCGTGATCAGAACGCCCGCAAAGGCAAAATATGCTGCGCAAGCGCTTCCCGCCTGCAGAGAGGACACTCAGGCTTCTCCCTCACCCAGTCCCCTATGCACGCCCAGCAGAAGACGTGGCCGCACTGCGTGGCGGAAGGGTCTTTCAGCTCCTCTAGACATAGTGTGCATTTGCGCTGTTGAGCCCCCTTTATCCATCGCATCGAGGACTCGTTGGATAGGTCGTAGCGTACGCCGTCTCCTGCTCCTGCTCCGTGCGTGTGCTTAGAGGAGGGTGCAGGGGCTGAGGGTGGAGGTGGGGGAGTATGAGTAACAGCAGCGATGTCGACTCTTGTGGTCTGCTGCGAAGCGATCGTTCCAGGGGTGCCCAGCTGCGTGAGCAAGATGGCGTTATTCGTGGTATAAGCGTTCTCATCTAGCGAGACGTTCACATCCCCCCCTCCTGTTCCCCCTCTTTCCCTTGCCGCAAGTTGTTGTGCGGAAGAAGAGAAAGATTGCAGCGTCGAACGCACGTGTAAGTATGCTTGCACGCTCATCTGTATCGCTAACAATACACCCAGGACTTCGTATCCCGCGCGATCTCCGCCGCCCGGGGAAGAGGGGTCACTGCCGTTGCCTTCTTGGGCTCGCGAGGTGAAGATATACCGTAACCCGGTTAACCGCTTCGCGAGCTCGTAATATGACCCGCTGAAGTAGAATAACGCGAGACTCAGCGCGTGGACGGGAGCCGGGGACGTGAGGGTTGAGAGGTTGGCCAGGATGTAGGCTTGGGCTTTGTAGCTCCATTTCTGCGCCGTCGCTTTGCTGCCACTGCCGAGTTTTGTGGAAGATGATGTGTTCGTGTTACTGCTGGCTTGCGCCCTCGCCAAATTCCGCTGCAACCGTGCCCTGATCCGCGCTCGTATAGCAGGTAACACCTTCGTCAGGCCGTAGGGAATTAATATACTCCCCGCTATATACGCCGCGCGGCGCTGTATCGAGGGCAGTTGTCTTGCATTCTCATCCTTACTCCCACTCCCTCCATCTGCCTTTCCGGAACGGAATAAAGACGAAAGAAAAGGCGGTCCCGATTCTACCTGCACTAACCCGCAGTATTCTTCACCCAACGTCCTGTTCCCCAACAGTGTTGTCAAGCACAGGTAGAGCAGGTCCGCGAGCGTGCGCGATTCGTTAGACCATGCGTGCGCGGATCGCGCGCCGAGCAGACGTCGGTGCAGATCTGTTAGGTGGTTCGTTAGGAGACCCTGGAAGTAGGCGTCTTTTTGGTGCGCACGGATTATGTCGGGGGCGTGTGCGTAGGGGTAGGGAGCGCTTGTGAGCGGTGGCCGTGATGGTTTTGGTTGTGAAGATGGCGATGCCATCGTCGTGTTGTGATGTGTTGATTATGTGGTGGTGTTAATGTGGTTTGGTCATTCAGTAGGGATAGGCTGCCGGAGCCAATTAATTACAGACGGCAATATGAGTTCGAAGTGGATGTGAATTTTGCGGTGTTTTATTATCTTAGAGAAGAAGAAAATGGAAAGTGAAGTTGAGTAACCTAGTTTATGTTGTATAACTAAGGACGGGAAGCTCCAGGTGTTGAACCTCGGCGCAACTATCACGGGCAGGCTAGGTCGATTTGCGGTAGCCGGCCTAAGGTGGACTCTGTTACTGCTTAGTGCTGTACTGACAAGTCTTTTAGTGGCAGGGATTTGGCGCCGCCTTTCATTGCTACTGGCTCCCCGTAATCGAACCTAAAGTGAATTACAGGGGTCGTTCTGTGACGTCGATCCTCTCTTTCCTCGTACGTGTAAAATAATATTTGGCCAAGTATTGGCATCTATGACTTCTGCCTTCAGTTCCTCAAACTACGCGCAAAACGTTCGTTTTAGAACCAAAATCCATTCTTTCACCTCGCGGCGTCGAACGCTAGCATCCGCCTAATTTTAAGAGATTGGCCAGACTAAGACGATTACTCGATGTAAATTATAATAAGATATCAAGATCATGGACGGTGATCCGGCAGTTGAGCCCGAGCTCGACTCGTTTAGCCTGACGTTCCCACTGCCGTATCGCGTGGCCTTCATTGTTGTCTTGGGTAAGTGACGACGTTCTACACCTACTTCTACTTTCCTTTCCTCTTGACAAAATACAGGGACATAGTAATTGGTACACTGACACGGGCTTATCCAGCTGTCTGGGGTTGGGCCCTCAACCTGCATTATCTCTATCTCCTCAAAATCGACGTGCCCGCCTTGATCCGCTACCCCGGCCGACCGTCACCGCACCACCCACCGCACCACCTCTCCGTCTACCGGCTCGCCAGCGTCCTGTCCTCTGTATTCGGCTTCTCGCTGGTCGTCTTCTGGCTTTTCACCCGACGGAACCCGGATCTCGTGCTGGCATGGGACTGGCTACCGCTCACCTACCTCGTGGTCCTGCTCGCGTTCCTGGCCGTCCCTCTCCCTCGCACCACGGGCCTCCCCCACGCCGGACGCGCCCGCCTTCGCTCGACGCTGCGACGTATAGCGCTCGGCGGCATCGCGGAAGCCAAGGATGGCAAGTTCGGCGACATATTGCTGGCTGATGTGCTGACGAGCTATGCCAAGGTGCTAGGCGATCTCTACGTGGCGCTGTGCATGTTCCTCCGGACGGATGGCTCGGCGACAGCGCGCCCGGACCGCGGATGTGGCGGTGTCGTAATAGTGCCTTTCATCCTCGCAATTCCTTCCCTGATCCGACTGCGCCAATGCCTCATCGAGTACGGTCGCGTGCGCAGGGGTCCCATAAACGGATCGGCTGGCTGGGGTGGTCAGCATTTAGCCAATGCCCTCAAGTATTCCACAGCTTTCCCGGTGATTATTCTTAGTGCCTACCAGCGCAACTGGGCACCAGGTTCTACGACTGTCTATCGTCTATGGGTGGCTGCTTGCATGATTAACAGCTTCTATAGCTTCTACTGGGACGTAGCTAAGGACTGGGACCTAAGCCTCTTCGACGGCGCGCGCGCGCGCAATTCTCGCGAACACCCCTTCGGACTACGACGCACCCTGCGTCTCGGTCGTCCCGGTCTATACTACGGCGTCATAGCCCTGGATCTTTTTCTGCGGTGCACGTGGAGTCTGAAGCTTAGCCCCCACCTCGACCGCATCGTCGACTTCGAGAGCTCCATCTTCATCGTGGAATTACTCGAGGTTTTGCGACGCTGGATCTGGATTTTCTTCCGTGTAGAGACGGAGTGGATCCGCAATAATAGTCCCCCTACTGTTGACCCCGGCCTCGGCCTCGGCCTCGGTCTCGTTGGCGACGATATCCTGCTCGGCGATTTCCAGGGCAAGTACCAGGACGAGGAATAGAGAGTCTCATGTCCGGGCTTGACTCTACACGCACGACCAGACCAGACAAAGGTCGATGAGTGGAAGCGTTGAGGCAGGTAATCACCGTATTCTTTTCTTCAAGATTTCCTAATTCTTTGAAATCTTGTTACTTTACTCTGTTGCGTTATCGGTCTCGTCTGTACATATTACGAAATGATGGAATAGGGGTCTTAGAAAAAGGCTTCCAAGACTTAAAGATTTAAGACTGTAAGAGGCTGGGTATGCAGTTAGTTGAGTTGGGCGTTGGCGTTCATGAAGAAATGCATGACCGGGCGTTCTTGTTTATTTGTATAGACTTTGGCTTGATTACTTGATCACCTACTTATTGATTGATTGGGCAACAATAAGATAAACTATACAACAGTGTTCGATTATTTCCTGGTATTTATTTGCATCTGCTCTCACCTTTCCCTGATTTAAGTGTATTCTAGGGCTCTATAGTGTGCATGGGTATAATGCTACGCAGATAGCTCATGAAGGTCAGACATCCTCGAAGTTTGTTCTCTGATAACATGACCAAGGCCGGTAGAAACCTTAAATGCACCGTCCCAACCCTATTTGTTGGTATTCGTCATATATACAACATTGTCGAGTCGGAAGTGAACAAAAATACCTGACCGCAGCCTGCGTGGAGATATTTGTTGACCTTTCTAATCAATCGTTCAATGGTTCTTCGTAACTTATGTGAGAAGTTCGCATGCTCGCCATGCCTGCTCCTTGACAACTCCCGGACTTCAAGGAGCGTCGTTAGCAACGCACAATGTGCGTGTCGGACTGTTCTCTGGAGGCATTTATCTCGACTCGTCACGAAGTCAATTCATCGAGCCGGTCCTCCCGTATATGGAAGCCGCTGAAGACCTCCGTCATGCTTCGTGGGCATGCCCTGGCTCGTTTCGAGCCTTGTTTCTCTTTCCTTGATAGAAAGCGACCCGACCGGATTCTTCTGTCACTCTTGGGAAGCTCAAGAGAACCACCCCCTCTGCGCACCAGTCGGCTGCTTGAGTCTATCAAGACAATACCCGCCAAAGTTGCGCGGCTCCTTGCCGTCGCACGTACATCTGCATCCAATGCCGCCCTTGATCTCATCAGACCAGGATTTATGATCAGCTAGCAGAGTCGAGCCAGGGAGCTGACCATCCGGAGCATTGGGTGGGCATTGGTACAAGTCCGCATGTTTATATCCAATGTCTGCGAAATGGTGTATCTGTTTGGGATCCGCCAACATGGCGACGGCGAGGGAGTGTATCGCCGCATCACCCCACTGATAACGACGAGGCTTTGATCAGCATGATTGCGACTCTTGGGAAATGTTAACATTAAAAAGTAGGTACATACCCGTTCGTAGTAGAAACCACCCGTCTTGTCCAGGTACTCGAAGTATTGCTGGTACGCACGGGAGCGGAAGAAGTCCATGTCGGCTATCTCGAAGTTGCTCCAGAAATGGCACAAGCTCCAAGCGTCCCCGTATGCGTCGCGATGGGGTATCCAACTGAGAAGCCGTCGGAAGGGGAACGGCATATAAGACGGTTCGATCATGGCCCGCCAGAGGCTCGTGGTGGGCACGCCCACCGACTCCTTCCAGTCAGCAGTGGATCGAAAGAGGCTAGGGCACGACTTCCCGACCTCCCACAGCGCGATCGTGTAGCCGTATACCTTCTTGTGCTTGGCCATCTGAACGAAGGGGTCGTACGTGATGGCGCAGGTATAGTCTACGTCGGGCTCTAACCGCCAGTACCACTTATATTTCTTTAAAACATCAAGCTGATAGAACTTCCTGGATGTCGCGATTATGTTTCGTCAACCAAATGTCACACCTAGCGTATCTGTTGTCTGCGCTTCAGTCGCCCGCGGACTCACCCTGAATAGAACCGACACATGTGATGGTACCCTTCTTTCCCAGCATGCGGAGCACCACCTCGGCCCTGTTCCTTTATGCTTTCGCGCGCCAGATCAGGATCGATCCACTCGGGGAAGGTCCATTGGCTCTTTGGCACGACCTCGAATATAGCCTTGCCGCCAGCGGTCTCGTTGAGGTCCTTTATAAAGCGCTCGTCCCAGGGCTCGTCGTTGAGAAACAAGATGGGGTAGTTAAACCACTGGTTGAAGTGCTTCTCGATGGACTGAATCGTCTTCTTCGCCCTGTACCGCTCCTTATTCCGCGCCAGCATGACGAAGACGGCATTCTCGCGCTCGGCAGTGACGTCGGGCTCCTGGCAGGACGTGAAGAACGGCGGGTCGAGGTCGGTGGCCGGTCGCGGGACGCCGTAGCCCCATACGTGTATCAGGGCTTCGAGGATGAAGGGGGACGCTATGGCCAGGATGAGCGAGAGTGGTAGCCGTCGCGTCAGGCGGCTGAACCGCCTTAGCATAGTGTCGGGACTCTTGGCAGGTTTAAATCGGATTTTGGTCCCATTCAGAACATGGCTTTATTTTGGAAGTCGATGAAGAGGTAGCTAGCCGCGCACGGCTACTTTTCTTCTACTAAGATGAAGTGCTATCGGCAATTTTTCCGATCAAGTATCTACAAGGTAAAATAATAGGCCGTCTCAGTACTGAGATACATACTATTACAGCCACTGTATTATATTTATTAGCGAATTCAAATGCGCGACAGCTTGACGTGTTTCACATCTGACAGACGGCAAAGATATCTTAGAAGGTGCCCACTCTGTGCTACTACTTTACTTGCCGTTTAGAGTTAGTAGATAGTAGGCAGCAATCTAAATAAAACATAAATTCATAAACATGTACAGAATACCTAATTATTTGCTTGTTCGATGGGTTTGCCTTTCATTGACTCTAGATATCACTCCAGCCATATTCCGACTCAATTGCCTTCACGATTATTCCTTCTTACTCTCATGCCTGCATATTGATGACCCATAACAAATTGAGGCGCCAATACGAAGTGTTCGCGATGGCGGAAACACAGTATGCCGACTTCCCCAATCCAACATTTCCTTGGATTGATACCATCAATGTTGAAATTGATGACGTTGTGTAGGCAACTACGTTCTCAGTTGTGGTCGTGGTATAGTTAGCATCCCAGGCGTAGTGCAGTTAGTTAGCTTCATCTCAACAACAACATCTTGATCTTCACCACATTACGACAGTGTCCTCCATACGTGCCGATGACTCCGTGTGATTGCCTAGCATTTGGTAGCTAGCAACCACGACGTCGACTCTCCGGAAGAGGTCTCGCCTCGACTATGTCGGTGACGACGCCCGCCCCGGCCCGAATTGTTAGAATCAAAGCTACCAACAGCAGCGTTGCTAAAAGAATTGCAGTTAAATCAAGTAAAACAGGGAACTTCAAAAACAAAACAAATAATGATTTAAAAAGTACAAAATAAGCTATACTGCGAACACATGTAACGCCCAGAAGCTCGCTCACAAAATTCGACAATAGATGCGTAGATAGTACCTCATATTAATAGAAGCGGGTTTTAAGACTAGCAAAATAGGATAAGAATAAGAAAATCGTAGATATCAGTCTAACCATGTCTTCGTCCGGCTCGCCACTGTCTTGATGCTCTCATAATAAGTCCTCTTAAGCAGAAGAGGGACGAGTTTGCCGACTTCTGGGTTATCGCCATTAACATGGATCCTAGTATATAAGATATTTAGTGCGTCGGCCTTTTGTTTCTCCTGACTGGCAGAACCTTACGTTTACGAATATTCTCTAACCTAGATGTTTGAGAGAGCTGGAAGCCTAGCCATCTTTGCACCTAAGCATACTGCAAAAGCCTTAAAGCCACATACTCCTGACGATATCATTATCACCGTGTCACACGTAATACGAAGGCAAGAGCGTTACAAGACACACTACGAGAGTATGGTAACTCTGTATGTTTGGTGTGACGATAGCGCTAACCTCATGCGATGTAAAATAACTCGCAATGCCTAGTAATGAGAGCACCTAAGGCCACGCAGCCAGTACGGGCACAAGTCACAAGGATCCGAACCAGCAGGCCGATCCCGGACCCCTATAGTCTGCTCACCAGAGAAGCTACAACACAGGAGACCATTGATTATGACATCGCGGGCATGGTGTCTCGCAAAGTCGCCACGAGAGAGGTTGAAGAAGTCTACAAGGTCGATCCGCCGGCTCCGGCAGGCACCACAGCAAGTTTTGTGAATTGATGAAGAACTGATTTTCATTATGCGTCTTCTAGACTTAGAACTCTCTGCGGCTTCCGGGCTCTGCTTACTCACGGCAATTACATCTGTAAGTACCTAGGCACTTATATAAGAAACACTGTCTGGGCATGATGGTCGCGGTACTCTGGAGGGGTAACAACGCGCCCTGAATTGGCCAAAGGCAAGGCAAACAGTTTATCGGGTACGTTAATCCCTAGCAGCCCTCCGACCCCC